>SAMEA3387500__coassemble_643_pt1 | contig 100538 bp, 91 predicted proteins | sample SAMEA3387500__metabat2_high_PE_001 | metagenome-assembled genome bin SAMEA3387500 (sample SAMEA3387500) | Felis catus | biome: Faeces | place: United Kingdom | collected 2012
TGTAGTTAAAAAATGCCGTATTTATGCGGCTTGTGGCGTTTCGCAAACGCCTATTACACCATATAGAAAGGGAGTGGCAACATGCCTATTGTAGTAAATTTAGATGTGGTTATGGCAAAGAAAAAAATCAGCGCCGGGGATTTGGCAAAGGCCATTGACATTACACCGGCGAATCTGTCTGTCCTGAAAAACGGTAAGGCAAAAGCCGTTCGTTTTACAACCTTAGAGGCTTTGTGCAGAGAACTTCAGTGTCAGCCGGGTGATATTTTAGAATATGTAGAAGAGGAGTAAAACCTTTTATTTTAAAGAAGAAAAGAGGCTTGTATATGGAAAATTATGTGAAAATAGACCCGGAAATAGAGTCACTTTGTGAAGAAAAAGCTGTCTTTGAGAAACCCATGAGCAGAATGGGTATGTATATTTTTGCCTATGGATTCACTGTAAAAAGAATTCTGACCAGCGTTTTTACAGGAATTTGCGTATTGCCAATGGAAGCTTTGTTGTAATTAAATTTATAGAAAATTTCAGAAAAGAATTTCTTGAAGTGATAGAGCAAACAATGCTACAATTTGAACACAACAAGACAAGGAGGAAGCTTATGACAACAATGAAAAAGCAAAAAGCAAGCAAAAAAATCCGTTACTATGAAAATGAAAACGGACCGAAGATTGGTGTTGTATATCAACAGGTTATTTGTGAAGAAGGACTGTATTTCAGAGATATTAATGGAGATGGGAAATTAAACACATACAAGGATTGGAGAAAATCCCCGAAAGAAAGAGCCAAAGCGCTGGCAGCAGAGTTATCTGTAGAGGAAAAAATCGGTCAGTTGTTTTTGAGCTCCTGGAAAATGGGAATTGAGCAGGAAGACAAAGGGTTTGTAGATGAAACCGGGTTGTTAGACGAGAAACCTGTGGAAAAGGGAAGCTCTATTTTTGCAGTTAATTCTACAGTAGGGACAACAGAAACCATAAAGGACTGGAAAGTTCGCCATTTTATTTTAAGAGGAAATCCTAAGCCGGAGGAACTGGCAGACTGGATCAATGAGATGAATAGTGTGGCAGAAGAAAGCGAGTATTTTTTACCTGTATTGGTCATTTCTAACTCCAGAAATGAAAACGGAGAAGTTGTGTTTGGTATGAATGACGCTTCCGGTGTGTTTGCTGCATGGCCGGGGACACTGCGAATTGCAGCAGCAGTAAAGGGCGCCGGAACAGGGTTGATTGATGATTTTGCTTCCTGTATCAGAAGGGAATGGGACGCAGTCGGTATGAAAAAGGGTTATATGTATATGGCAGACTGTATGACCGATCCCAGATGGCAGAGAACTTATGGAACTTTTGGGGAAGATTCTCAGTTAATTAGCGACATTTTAGAACGTCTGATTCCGGGAGTTCAAGGCAGCGAAGAAGGGGTAACCCGGGACGGTGTCGCCATGACTGTGAAACATTTTCCGGGAGGGAGCGCCAGAGAGAACGGCTTCGATCCTCATTACAAACAGGGGCAATGGAACGTGTACCAGACGGAAAACAGTCTGGAAACTTACCACCTTCCCCCATTTAAAACAGCTGTCAAAAAGCACACTTCTTCCATTATGCCATACTATGCAAAGCCGGCAAAAGAAAAGAGCAGGGAACAGTATGACTTACAGGGAAGACCTATTGAATGGAAGCCTGTAGGATTTGCATTTAATGATTTTTTTATCAATAAGATGTTGAGGGAACAAATGGGATTTGAGGGGTATATCAACAGCGATTCCGGTATTATGCAGATGATGGCATGGGGAGTGGAAGAACTGGAAATCTGTGAAAGAGCCGCTCTTGCCATTAACGCAGGTGTAGATATTATCAGCGGTTCCTATGATTTGGAAGATGCGAAGGAAGCTTACAGAAGATGGAAGGAAGGTTATTATACAAAACAGGGACACGAAGTGCCAAAAGGGTATACGGCTGAGCAGCTCACCCTTTCTGAGGAGGCGCTCACAAGGGCTGTGGAGCGTACTCTGACTGAAAAATTTGCGCTGGGACTGTTTGAAAATCCATATCGGAATCCTCAGGAAGCAGCAGAAATTGTAAAGAATCCCAAGGACTGGGAAAACGCTCAGAAAGTACATCGTCAGTCCGTGGTATTGTTGAAAAATGATGGGACTCTGCCGCTGACTTTTGATAAAATTTCTGATAAAAAAGTTTATGCAAGATGTTTCCATAAGATTGAGGAAAATGCGGAAAAGGCGACAGCAGAATTGAAAAAACAGCTCCAGAAAGAACCATTGCTTACTTTGACTGAGAATCCCGAAGAGGCAGATGTGGCGATTTTGTTTGTATCTCCAAGTTCAGGAGAATATTTTAATGCTACACCGGGCTATCTGGAACTGGATATTTGTGACGGAAAAGAAGTCTGCGACGTCGATGAGGAGGGCAGACCGGCGAAGACAACACATCTGGAAACAACGCTTTTAAAGGTAAAAGAACTTGCTGAAATTGCAGAGGCAGTACATGCAAATCATGGAAAAGTTGTGACAAATATTAACTTTACTTTGGCATGGCAGGTGGGAAATGCAGAACCGTATGCAGATGCGTTACTGGCTGGTTTTGATACTTATCCAGGCGCTGTTTTAGATGTGATTTTCGGCAGATTCTCTCCGGTAGGAAAGATGCCCATCACACTTCCGAAAGATGACAGCGTACTGGCAGTGAATGCAGATGGTGTGTGTATTTCGCCGAATGATGTACCGGGATATGATAAAGATCAATATATGCCGGAGGAAATGAAGGACGAAAATGGAAAAGCGTATGCTTACCGGGATACAGCTGGAAATTACTACGAACTTAATTTTGGGCTTCATTATGAACAGTAATTATGGTTACTATGACAAAAAAATAGTTGACAAAATAAAAAAAGAGCCGTAAAATAAGACCAACAAAAGCGAAACCGATGAGAAAGAGGAGTAAACTTTAAAGGAAATCACAGAGAGCGGCAGGCGGTGAGATTGCCGTATGAAATTTAGAGTTGAATGGACTTTCGAGGGCGGCCCGAAATGAAAAAAGTAGGCGTCGTCGGGAACCGAACCCGTTATCAATCAGGAGCATATGTTGGTATGTGAGAGAGAGGACATTTTGTCAAATTGAGTGGTACCGCGATAGTAATGTATATTATTACCGTCTCAAGTTATTTATTAACTTGGGGCGGTTTTTTTATTGCATAGGAAATTCCTTCGGAATCCTATTGTATAGGGAACGTTACAGGAACCTGCCCGATTCTCACAGAACAGTTATAACAGCTTTTGAAAAAAGAAAAAGGAGATAGGGAACATGAAAAAAAGAGGAATTGCAATGGTATTAGCAATGGGAATGGCAGCAGGAATTCTTACAGGCTGCGGTAAGACAGAGAAAATAGCGGCAGAGGAAGGTATTTATGAAATCGGAATCTCTCAGTTTGCAGAACATGGCTCTTTAGATAACTGCAGAGAGGGATTTCTGGAAGGGCTTAGGGAAGAAGGGCTGGAGGAAGGAAAAAATCTGAAAATCCAGGTGAGCAATGCAGATGCAGATACGGGAACTGCCGCACAGATTGCTGATAATTTTGTATCTGAGGATATGGATTTAATCTGTGCCATTGCTACACCCAGCGCTCAGGCAGCCTACAATTCTGCAGTAAGCGCAGAAATCCCGGTAATCTATACTGCAGTTACAAATCCTGAGGAAGCAGAGCTTGCCACAGAGGATAAAATGCCGGTTGGAGCTGTGACCGGAACCAGCGACCAGCTTCCGGTTGAAGCACAGCTTCAGATGATTCGGGAACTGATGCCAGAGGCAAAAACCATAGGAATTCTATACACTACAAGCGAAGCAAATTCTGCATACAGTATTAAGCAATATGAAAAGTATGCGCCGGATTACGGATTTACCATTGAAACAGCAGGTGTTACCAATACGTCAGAGGTTTCCCTGGCAGCGGCAGGACTTCTCGAAAAGGTAGATTGCCTGACAAATCTCACAGACAATACGGTAGTCAGTGCGCTTCCAACAATTTTAAAACAGGCAGAGGAAGCGGAGATTCCGGTGTTTGGAAGTGAAATTGAACAGGTAAGACTGGGGTGTCTGGCTGCAGAAGGTTTAGACTATGTGAATCTGGGAAAAGCAACCGGAAAAATGGCGGCAAAAATTTTAAAGGGAGAGGCAAAAGCAGAAGAAATGAAATATGAACTGCTTACAGAGAGCAGTCTTTACCTCAATGAAAAGACTGCAGAAAATCTGGGGATTGAACTTCCGGAGAACATGAAGGAAGAGGCAGAGGAAGTCTTTACAGAGATTGCAGAGGCACAGTAAGCATACAGGAGGAGCAGCTATGGAGTTTTTAATAACCATTTTTGAACAGGGGCTGATTTATGGGATTTTAGCCTTGGGTGTGTATATCACATATAAGATTCTGGATTTTCCGGATCTGACTGTGGACGGCAGTTTTCCTTTGGGCGGAGCAGTAACGGCAATGCTTCTGAAGCAGGGGATAAATCCCTGTTTCACCCTTCCGTTGTCCTTTCTGGCAGGAGCGGCAGCAGGAGTGTGTACCGGGGTAATCCATGTGAAGGGCAAGGTACGGGATTTGCTTTCCGGGATTATTATGATGACAGCTTTGTATACGGTGAATCTTACAGTTGCAGGCTCAAACAATGTGCCTTTATTCTCTAAGAAGACAATTTTTAATCAGGAGATACCGGACTTTTTTGCTTTTATTTTCATTTTTATGATAGCAGCAGTGAGTAAAATCTGTTTGGATTTGTATCTCAAAACACGTTCCGGTTACCTTCTGAGAGCCGTGGGAAGTAATGAACTTTTAGTTACTTCTTTGGCAAAGGATAAGGGAAATGTTAAAATATTGGGGCTTGGAATTTCTAACGGGCTTGTGGCGTTAAGCGGTAGTGTTTTCTGTCAGCAGCAGGGTGTTTTTGATATCTCTTCAGGTACGGGGGCTATGGTAATCGGCCTTGCCAGCGTGATTGTGGGAACCAGTCTTTTTCAGCTTTTTACAAGGGTTTTCAAAAAAAGATTCGGTGGATTTTTCAAAGTTACTACCTTTGTTTTTGCAGGAGCAATCCTGTATAAGGCCTGCACAGGAATGGCGATTCGGTACTTTGAACCAAAGGCAATGAAAATGATTTCCGCAATTTTTTTACTGGGAGTGTTAATCCTGGTTTTGTTGTTGGAACGTTCAGAAAAGAAGAGGTGAGAGCATGCTTGCATTAAAACATATTTATAAATATTACAATCCGGGAACCGTGAATGAGATGTGTTTGTTTGAAGACTTTAATTTCACAGTTCAAAAAGGAGAGTTTGTATCCGTGGTAGGAAGTAATGGTTCCGGAAAGACATCTATGCTGAATCTGATATGCGGGAGTATGGAGCCGGATAAGGGAGAAATTTTGATGAACCAGAAACCAATAACTCAGGTAAAGGAGTATCAAAGACTGGCTTCCATAGGGAGGGTTTATCAGAATCCTGCCCTTGGAACTTGCCCGGATATGACGATTTTGGAAAATTTGTCTATGGCAGAGCAAAAAGGAAAATGCTTTGGACTGCAAAGAGGAACAAATAAAAAAAGAATTCCTCAATATCGGGAAATGCTCGCGCAATTGGGCCTTGGACTGGAGGATAAGCTGCAAGTCAAGGTAGGGGTCTTGTCCGGAGGGCAAAGACAGGCATTGTCCCTGCTGATGTCTGTTATGACTCCGGTGGAATTTCTGATTCTGGACGAGCATACGGCAGCGCTGGATCCTAAGACCGCAGATGTGATTATGCAGCTTACAGACCGCATTATAAAAGAGAAAAAACTTACTGCGGTTATGGTAACCCACAATCTCAGGTATGCGGCACAGTATGGAAACCGTCTGGTAATGATGCATCAGGGAAAAGCTGTTATGGATATCAAGGGAGAAGAAAAAAAGAGGATAAAGATAGAGGATATTCTTGAAAAGTTCAATGAAATCAGCATAGAATGCGGGAATTAGGAAAAATAGAATTTTGACATTTCTTTGACAGGAAAATATGGGCTTGAACCAGCCAATATATTGTGCTACCATAGTATGTGTTGACTAAATATAGTGGAGGTCGTGCTATGACAGTAGAAGAGTGGCTGGGACAGGAGAACCAGCTTGGAATGGATATCTGGACGAAAAAATATTGTACAGAGGGTGAAGATTTCGAGGACTGGCTTTTAAGAGTCAGCGGCGGAAATGAAGAAATCAGCCGGTATATGAGAGAGAAAAAGTTTCTTTTCGGCGGAAGAATTTTATCCAACCGAGGGCTGGAAAAGCAGGGGAGAAAGGTAACATATTCCAACTGCTATGTAATTACACCGCCGGAAGATGAGATTGAGAGTATTTTTGAATGTGCCAAAAAGCTGGCGCGTACCTATAGTTATGGTGGCGGCTGTGGAGTGGATATTTCAAAACTCAGTCCACGGGGGGCAAAGATTAACAATGCGGCAAAGGAAACCAGCGGTGCAGTATCTTTTATGGAACTGTATTCTCTGGTGACGGCTTTGATTGGACAGAATGGAAGAAGAGGCGCTTTGATGATTTCCATTGATTGTTCCCATCCTGATGTAATGGAGTTTATTGAGCTGAAAACAGATTTAGAGAAGGTGACAAAAGCCAACATTTCTATTCGAATCCATGAAGATTTTATGGAAGCAGTGAAAAAGAATGAAGAATATCTGCTGCATTATACAAGAGAAACCACAGGTGAGGTAATTGAAAAAAGAGTTAATGCAAGGGAACTCTTTCGCCGAATTACGGAAACGAACTGGGATTATGCAGAGCCCGGCGCCCTGTTCTGGGATCGCATTACAGACTGGAATCTGTTAAGCAATACAAAGGAATTTTCTTATGCAGGTGTGAATCCCTGTGCAGAGGAACCCCTTCCGGCAGGAGGAAGCTGTCTTCTGGGAAGTATTAATCTGGCAAAATTTGTGGAAAATCCCTTTACCGAGGAGGCTTATTTTGATTTCGACGGATTTAAGCTCTGTGTGCAGGCTGCTGTTAAGGCATTAAATGAGGTTTTAGAGGAAGGTCTTCCCCTTCACCCTCTTCCGGAACAGCGGGAAAGTGTTGCCAAATGGAGGCAAATCGGACTGGGCATTATGGGGCTGGCAGATGCGCTGATTCAGTTAGGGCTTACTTATGGAGAAGAAGACGCAGTGCAGATGTGTGATAAAATCGGTTTTGCCATGGCAGATACCGCCATTGCTACTTCCGCAAGACTGGCAAAGGAACTGGGGGCATTTCCGGCATGTAATGCAGAGGAAATTATGGAAACGCGATATTTTGTTGCCAATACTACGGAAAAAACGAGAGAACTGGTACGCAAATATGGCCTTAGAAACTCTCAGCTTTTGACCATTGCGCCTACGGGAACCCTGTCTACCATGTTGGGAATTTCCGGGGGAATTGAACCTGTATATGCAAATTATTATGAGCGGAAAACAGAATCTCTTCACGGGACAGATGTCTATTACAAGGTGTATACCAAAATCGTGGAAAGTTATATGAAAGAACATAAGCTGACTGATGATAAACAGCTTCCGGACTATTTTGTGACAGCTATGACATTGGATTACCGGCAGCGTATTGACATGCAGTCTGTATGGCAAAAGCATATTGATGCATCTATCAGTTCTACGGTAAATGTACCGGAGAGTTTCACGGTAGAAGAAACAGAAAGCCTGTACTTATACGCTTATGAGCAGGGGTTAAAGGGCATTACAATTTTCCGTGATGGCTGTAAACGAATCGGTATTTTAAATGCAAATGCAAAGGAAAGCAAAACCGTGACTGCAGGAGAAGGGCTGAAACGCGGAGAAATTATCATGGTGTCAGACGATGTCATCGGAAAGAAAAGAAAGCTGATTACCGGCTGCGGAAGTCTGCACTGTATTGCGCTTTTTGATCCTCATACAGGAGCGCTTTTGGAAACATATTTAAGTAAGGGTTCTACCGGTGGGTGCAATAACTTTATGGTAGGACTTTCCCGTATGATTTCTATCAGCGCCAGAGGTGGGATTGATATTGAAACCATTGTGGACCAGTTGAATTCCAGTGGTTCCTGTCCATCTTATACGGCTCGCAGAGTAACCAGAAAGGATACCAGCAAGGGCGCCTGCTGTCCAATGGCTGTGGGAAATGCATTGATGGATATGTATAAAGAGATGCAGGAAGAATTAAGCCAGAGAAGTGAAAAGGAAGAAACAGGAAAGGTAAAAAAAGCCCCAAAGCCGAAGGCGGTCACAAAGAGAGAGGAATCAGATAAAATTTACTGTCCGGAGTGCGGAGAACCTCTTGTTTTTGAAGAGGGGTGCAATATTTGCAAGAGCTGTGGCTGGAGTAAATGCCACTGACAGAAAAGAAAGAAGAGGGGGAAACGTATGAAGCTACTCTTTAAACAAAAGATGTTTTCATGGCTGGACAGCTATGAGATTTATAATGAGGAAGGGGACATTGTCTATACCGTTAAAGGACAGTTAGACTGGGGGCATTGTCTGAAAATATACGATAGCAACGGACAGTATGTGGGCATGGTAAGAGAAAAGGTATTGACTTTTATGCCCAGATTTGACTTATATGTAGGTGAAGAGCAGGCAGGTTCTGTACAGAAGGAATTTTCCTTCCTGAAGCCAAAGTACAACATTGATTTTATGGGCTGGCGGGTAAGCGGAAATGTAATGGAATGGAACTACGAGATACAGGATACCAATCAGATGAGTATTGCCCTGATTGGAAAAGAAGTTTTCCACTGGACGGATACGTATGTTATGGACATCGGACGCAAAGAAGATGCTCTGTATGTAGTTATGCTGGTGCTGGCCATAGATGCGGAAAAGTGTTCTCGCCAGTCTTAAAAGAGTTCAGAAGGAGGAAGTATGCGCTTAGAGAGAGTACAGAGTTTACTGAAGGAAAAAGGCTTTCCTTTTACTTACACAGAAGAAGAGGGGTGTGGAAGTCTTGATTTTGAATACAGGGGAGTTGCCTATCATGTATGGGAGTTTTTTGACCAGGTCTGGGGTGCGGAAACCAATGTGCGGAATATGGGAAGACATGAAGACCTGTTTGGGGATTATGAAGAAGAAATTTTAAAACTTGTGAGTAAATGGAATTAAGGGCAGCAGTCAAAAAATATTTTTCACTTTTCTCTTGACATTGACGCAGCGGAAACAGATAAGATGAAAACACAGAGAGAAAGGAGAGAGAAATATGGAATATAGTATACGCCAGCTTGCTGCACTGGCAGGAGTCAGTACCCGAACATTGCGGTATTATGATGAAATTCATCTGTTAAAGCCGGCGCGGGTGAACGAAGCGGGATATCGCTATTATGGAGAGAAAGAGGTTGCGGTTTTGCAGCAGACTCCAGATTTCAGGAATATTATGACAGAAACCAGAAGGGGTGCGCCGCCTTTCTGATAAAGGCAGTGGAATTCTGGGCGGATAAACAGAAATAAAACATAGGCATAGGGAATCGCTCTTTTTTGTATTTTGACATGTCAGCGGAATGCAGGAAAGAGTGATTCTTTTATGCCTGTTTCTTTTTTGAAATTTAAAGACAGAGCCAAATCCTCTAAAGGATTTTGGATAAAATTAGTTGAAAATTCCAAACTGATACTATATACTTATAAAATAATGCCCTGAAAGGACTTGATGAAAAATGGAAAATAAAGAACTGATTTTTGACAGTAACATAGATAAATTAATAGAAAGCGCTGACCTGACAAGAGAAGCCCCCACAGAAGAGCCATATCGTCAGTACTGGTTTATGAAAAAAGCAAGGGAGCTTACAGAAGAAAAATCCAGGGAGTTAAACCGCAGGCTGACTTTTTGTGTCAATACCTTCGGCTGTCAGATGAATGCAAGAGATTCTGAGAAGCTGGTTGGTGTGTTGGAACGTATTGGCTATGTGGAAGCTCCTGACGAAAATGCAGATTTTGTTATTTACAATACCTGTACAGTACGGGAAAATGCAAACCTGCGTGTTTACGGACGTTTGGGCTATCTCCACAGCCTGAAAAAGAAAAACCCGCATATGATGATAGGTCTGTGCGGGTGTATGATGCAGGAACCTCAGGTGGTGGAAAAGCTGAAAAAAAGTTATTCCTTTGTAAATCTGATTTTCGGTACCCACAACATCTATAAATTTGCAGAGCTGGTGGTGGCAGCTCTGACGAATAACCGTATGGTTATTGATATTTGGAAGGATACCGACAAAATTGTAGAGGATTTGCCAAGTGAGAGAAAATATCCATTCAAATCCGGTGTCAATATTATGTTTGGCTGCAACAATTTCTGCAGCTATTGCATTGTGCCGTATGTGCGGGGACGGGAACGCAGCCGTAATCCAAAGGATATTATAAGGGAAATTGAACATCTGGTGGCAGACGGCGTGGTAGAGGTTATGCTTTTGGGACAGAACGTAAATTCTTATGGAAAGAATCTGGAAGAGCCTATGACTTTTGCCCAGCTTTTACAGGAAATAGAAAAAATTGAGGGCTTAGAGCGTATCCGCTTTATGACTTCTCACCCAAAGGATTTGTCTGATGAATTAATTGAAGTTATGAAAAACAGCAAAAAAATCTGCCGTCATCTGCATCTGCCCCTGCAGTCAGGAAGCAGCGAGATTCTGAAGAAAATGAACCGGAAATATGACAAAGAGCAGTATCTGAATCTGGTGGAAAGAATCCGTAAAGCCATGCCGGATATTTCTCTTACCACAGATATCATTGTGGGCTTCCCGGGTGAAACAGAAGAGGACTTTTTGGAAACCGTGGACGTAGTGGAAAAGGTACGTTATGACAGTGCTTTTACTTTTATTTATTCCAAGAGAACCGGAACTCCTGCGGCAGCTATGGAAAACCAGATTCCGGAAGATGTGGTAAAAGACCGTTTTGACCGCCTTTTGGCAAGAGTGCAGGAGATTGGAAGAAGCATGTCCGCAAGATACACGGGAACCGTGCAGGAGGTTCTTGTGGAAGAGCAGAACAGCCAGGATACACACCTTATGACAGGAAGGCTTTCCAATAATCTGGTGGTGCATTTTGAAGGAGATACTTCTCTTATTGGGAAGCTCTGTCAGGTACGTCTGGACGAGTGCAGAGGCTTTTATTACATGGGTACAAAGGTAGGATAAAGACACAATGGGAATTTCAATAAAAGATGTAACTGTGTCATCATTATCACCGATGATGCAGCATTATGTAAAGACGAAAGAAGAATACAGTGACTGTATTTTATTTTACCGTTTGGGTGATTTTTATGAAATGTTTTTTGAAGACGCTCAAACCGTATCCAGAGAACTGGAACTTACCCTGACTGGAAAAGACTGTGGTATGGAGGAGAGGGCGCCCATGTGCGGCGTTCCTTTTCATGCGGCAGAGGTTTATATAAACCGTCTGATAAGCAAGGGATATAAAGTAGCGGTCTGTGAACAGGTGGAAGACCCTAAACAGGCAAAGGGTATTGTAAAAAGAGAGGTTATTCGCGTGGTGACGCCGGGAACCACTCTAAATACTCAGGCTCTGGACGAAACAAAAAACAATTATATTATGTCTGTGGTATATCTTTCAAACCGTTTTGGCATTGCCATTGCAGATGTTACCACAGGCGATTTTATGGTTACAGAAGTGGAAAATATCCGCAAACTGTCAGATGAAATCTATAAATTCTCTCCGGCAGAGCTTTTGTGCAACGAAGCCTTTTGCATGTGCGGTGCAGATATGGACGAATTGAGAAATCGTCTGAATATTTCGATTACCACACTGGAAAACTGGTATTTTGATGACGAGCTCTGTGCCCGTACCTTGAAGGAACACTTTCATGTGGGGACCTTAGAAGGGTTGGGGTTAAAGGACTATGCCTGTGCTGTCATTGCAGCAGGGGCCCTTTTTTCCTATCTTCTGGAAACGCAGAAAACTTCTTTGGAGCATATGCGGGCAATTACCCCGTACATTACAGATAAATATATGCTTATTGACAGCTCCACCAGACGAAATCTGGAGTTGACAGAAACCATGCGGGAAAAAGGGAAAAGAGGTTCGCTTTTATGGGTGCTGGATAAAACCAAAACCGCCATGGGAGCCAGAATGCTTCGTACCTTTCTGGAGCAGCCTTTGATTGATAAGGAGGAAATCAATGCCCGTCTGGACGCTGTGGAGGAAATCAATCAGCATGAGATGGACAGAGAAGAGCTGCGGGAATACCTGAATCCTGTGTATGATCTGGAACGTTTAATCAGCCGGGTCAGCTATCAGTCTGCAAATCCCAGAGATTTGCTCTCCTTTAAAACTTCTATTGGTATGATTCCGCCTATTAAAAAGCTGTTAGAGCCTTTTAACTGTGAAGAGCTGAAGCGGATTTATGAGGAAATGGACGAACTACAGGATTTATATGCGCTTTTAGATGCGGCTATTGTAGAAGAGCCACCCCTTGCCATGAAAGAAGGCGGCATTATAAAAGACGGGTATCATGAGCAGATTGACCATTTCCGTGAGGCAAAGACAAAGGGAAAGACCTGGCTTGCCGAGCTGGAGGCATCAGAAAAGGAAAAAACGGGAATCCGTACCTTGAAAGTGAAATACAATAAGGTTTTCGGTTACTATCTGGAAGTGACCAATTCTTTTAAGGATATGGTGCCGGATTACTATACCAGAAAGCAGACCCTGACCAATGCAGAGCGTTATATTACTCCGCGATTAAAAGAACTGGAGGATATGATTTTAGGTGCGGAGGACAAGCTGTATGCTCTGGAATATGATGAATTTGTAAAAGTACGCAGCGAAGTAGCGGCTCAGGTAGAGCGGATTCAGAGAACCGCAAAGGCTATTGCCCGTCTGGACACCTATTTGTCTTTGGCGCTCGTTGCGTCCCGAAATCAGTTTGTACGCCCGAAAATCAATACTAAGGGTGTTATTGATATTAAAAACGGTCGTCACCCGGTAGTGGAAAAAATGATTTCCAATGATCTGTTTATCCCAAACGACACGTATCTGGATAATGGAAAGAACCGGATTTCTGTTATTACGGGACCAAACATGGCAGGAAAGTCCACCTATATGCGCCAGTCTGCGCTGATTGTGCTGATGGCACAGATTGGTTCCTTTGTTCCGGCTGACAAAGCAAATATCGGAATTGTGGACCGGATTTTTACCCGTGTAGGCGCGTCAGACGATTTGGCAAGCGGGCAGAGTACCTTTATGGTGGAGATGACAGAGGTTGCCAATATTCTCAGAAATGCTACGTCCAAGAGCCTTTTGATTCTGGACGAAATCGGCAGGGGAACCAGTACCTTTGACGGGCTTTCCATTGCGTGGGCAGTCATTGAACATATTAGCAATACAAGGCTTTTGGGGGCGAAAACCCTGTTCGCCACCCATTACCATGAACTGACGGAACTGGAAGGTAAACTTGCAGGTGTAAACAATTATTGCATTGCCGTAAAAGAGCGTGGCGATGACATTGTATTTTTGAGAAAGATTGTAAAAGGCGGTGCGGATAAAAGCTATGGAATTCAGGTTGCCAAGCTTGCCGGAGTGCCGGACACGGTCATTGACCGGGCAAAGGAACTGGTAGAGGAATTGGTCAGTGCGGACATTACAGCAACGGTAAAAAACATTGCTTCCGAAAACAGAAAACCAAAGGCAAAGCCGGTGGTACATTATGATGAAGTGGATATGGAGCAGATTTCTCTTTTCGATACCGTCAAAGATGATGATGTGCTGGAGGAATTAAAATCCATTCAGGTGGACGAGTTGCGTCCTGTAGATGCCCTGAATATTTTGTACCGGCTTCAAAACAAGCTGAAAAACAGATGGTGATAAAAAGTGAGAAAAATTGCGGTTTTAGACCAGAATACAATTGATAAAATTGCAGCGGGAGAGGTTGTAGAACGCCCGGCTTCTGTGGTAAAGGAATTGGTAGAAAATGCCATTGATGCAGGGGCAACTGCCATTACAGTAGAAATCAAAGAAGGCGGCATCGCCTTTATCCGCGTGACAGATAACGGCGGAGGCATTGAGAAAGAACAAGTACCTTTGGCGTTTCTGCGTCATGCCACAAGCAAAATTGAAAGGGTGGAGGATTTGCTGCAGATTTCCTCCCTGGGCTTTCGAGGAGAGGCGCTTTCCAGTATTTCTGCGGTTTCCCAGATGGAGGTTATTACAAAAACAGGAGATGCGCTGACCGGCGTACGTTATGTCATCGAGGGCGGCAGGGAAAAGCTTTTCGAGGAAGTAGGTGCGCCAAACGGAACCACGATGCTGGTGCGGAATTTATTTTTTAATACGCCTGCCAGGGCAAAGTTTTTAAAAACGGCCATGACGGAGGCAGGATATGTCAGCGGGTATATGGAGCAGCTTGCCCTTTCTCATCAAGATATTTCTTTTAAATACATGGTAAACGGGCAGACAAAGTTGCATACCTCCGGAAATTCCAATTTAAAAGATGTGATTTACGGCATTTACGGCAGAGATATTACCAGAGAACTGCTTCCCGTAAGTTTTGAAAGATTGGGTATTTCTATTGAAGGATTTATCGGAAAACCGGTGATTGCCAGAGGAAACCGGAATTTTGAAAATTATTATATTAATGGCAGATATGTAAAGAGCAAAATTCTAATGAAAGCCATTGAAGAAGCCTATAAACCTTATATGATGCAGCACAAGTATCCTTTTGTGTGTCTGCATTATGAAATTCAGGGGGAGGAAATCGATGTAAACGTACACCCTACTAAAATGGAGGTGCGTTTTCAGAATCAGGGCGCTGTATACAATGCTACTTATGATATGATAACAGAGGCACTGTCAAAAAGAGAGATGATACCAGAGGTAAAGCTGGAAAAGAGCACAGAGAAAAAAGAAGAAAAAATCACAGTGCCGGAACCCTTTGAAACAGGATATAAAAAGCAGGCAAAGCAGTGGGAAAACCAGATTCGGGAGCCAAAAAGCAGGTATATGGAAACAGAACGAAATCCTGGGGCGTCTGTTGAAGCTTCCGGGAAGCTGCAGCCAAAGCAGGAAAAAGAAGTCTTTCCAACAGGACTGCGCCCTGCAGTGGCAAGGCTGGAAAACTCAACAGAAGAACAACAGGAAGGGACAGCCTTTGCAGAAGAAAAGAAAGATGCTGGCAATTCTTTGGAAAACGATACGCCTGCTGCTTCTGAAAATGCGGTTGTTCAGGCAGAAAAACCTGTGCAGATGGAATTATTTGATGACCGTTTGCTTTCCAAAAAGTCCCGTGTTCGTCATCGGATTATCGGGCAGCTTTTCGATACCTACTGGCTGGTGGAATTTGACAATAAATTTTATATCATTGATCAGCATGCAGCCCATGAAAAGGTGCTGTACGAGCGTTTTATGAAGGAATTTGCCAATCGGGAGATTGTAACCCAGATGATTTCGCCGCCTCAGGTGGTTTCTTTGAATCTACAGGAGGATTTACTTTTGAAAACCCATATGGAACTTTTTCAGAGATTTGGGTTTGAGATTTCTGAATTTGGAGGCAGGGAATACAGCATTCACGGAGTACCGGCAAACCTTTACGGAGTTTCTGTACAGGACTTTTTTGTAGAACTTCTGGACAGTCTGGAAAATGAAAATACCAGACAGCCTCTGGATATTCTCACCGGGCGTATTGCAACAGCAGCGTGCAAGGCTGCGGTAAAGGGAAACAATATGCTCTCTGTACAGGAGGCAGATAAGTTGATTGACGAGCTTTTGGGACTGGAAAATCCATACCACTGTCCTCATGGAAGACCCACCATTATTTCCATGACGAAATATGAGCTGGAAAAGAAATTCAAGCGGATTGTGTAGGTGAATATTTTGAAAAAACCTTTGATTGTACTGACAGGCCCCACGGCTGTGGGAAAAACAAAACTTTCCATTGCCCTTGCAAAGGCAGTGGACGGAGAAATTATTTCAGCGGATTCCATGCAGGTGTATAAATATATGGATATTGGTTCCGCAAAAATTACAAAAGAAGAGATGGAGGGAGTTCCCCATCATCTCATTGATGTGCTGGATCCGGGAGAAGATTTTCATGTGGTGAGGTTTCAGGAAATGGCAAAGCAGGCTATGGAGGAAATTTATGCCAAAGGGAAAATCCCTATCCTCGCCGGAGGAACCGGATTTTATATTCAGGCAGTGGTAAAGGATATTGATTTTTCAGAAAATACAGAAAAATCTCCGGTGAGGGAAGCGTTGGAAAAGCTGGCAGAGGAAAAGGGAAGCGAATTTCTTCACGAAAGGCTGCGGGAGATTGACCCTCCTTCTGCAGACAAAATCCATGCCAACAATGTGAAGCGTGTGATTCGCGCTTTGGAGTATTATCAGATGACAGGAGAACGGATTTCAGACCATAACGCCAGAGAGGCAGAGAAGGAATCTCCTTATAATACGGCTTACTTTGTATTAAATGATGTGCGGGAAAGATTGTATGCCCGCATTGACAGCCGGGTGGACGAGATGTTAAAGCAGGGGCTTTTAGAGGAAGTCCAAAAGCTGGCAGATATGGGGTATACCAAAGATATGGTTTCCATGCAGGGGTTAGGATATAAGGAAATCCTGTCCTATCTGGATCATACATGTACGCTGGAAGAAGCGGTTTATATTTTAAAGCGGGATACCCGCCACTTTGCCAAACGGCAGCTTACCTGGTTCAAACGCGAAAAAGACGTAATCTGGGTGAATAAAAATGAATTTGCATATAAGGATAAAGAAACCCTTGATTATATATTGAAAAACTGTGAGAAAAGAGGAATTATACCATGCAGGAAATGACAGAAATGTATCAACAGCTTGGCATCAGCCAGAAGGTACTGGATTTTGGAAATAAAATTGAAGAAGATTTGAAGGAGCGTTTTCTTGCCATTGATGAAAATGCAGAATACAATCAGTTAAAAGTTCTTCATGCCATGCAGAAAAACAAGGTCAGCGAGGCATGTCTGTATTCATCTACAGGTTATGGATACAATGATATCGGAAGGGATACCCTGGAAGAAGTCTATGCCAGCACCTTCCATACAGAGGCAGCCCTGGTGCGTCCCCTTCTGGCCTGCGGAACCCATGCCCTGGCTGTGGCTCTTGCGGGAAATCTCCGTCCCGGAGATGAACTGCTCTCCCCTGTGGGAAAGCCTTATGATACCTTAGAGGAGGTCATTGGTATCCGTCCGTCCAAAGGTTCTCTGGCTGAATATGGCGTAACCTATCGTCAGGTAGAACTTTTAGAAGACGGCAGCTTTGACTATGAAGGGATTCGTCAAGCGATTAATGAGAAGACAAAAATGGTGGAGATACAGCGTTCCAAAGGCTATCTCACCCGTCCTACTTTTTCGGTCAGCCAGATTGGAGAGTTAATTGCTTTTATTAAGGGGATTAAGCCGGACGTTATTTGCATGGTGGATAACTGCTACGGTGAATTTGTAGAAAAAATAGAGCCAAGTGATGTAGGCGCTGATTTAATTGTAGGCTCTCTGATTAAGAATCCCGGCGGCGGACTTGCCCCAATCGGCGGCTATATTGCAGGAAAACAGGAATATGTGGACAATGCCGCATACCGTCTGACCTGTCCGGGCCTGGGCAAAGAAGTGGGGGCAACCCTGGGTGTAAACCCTGCCTTTTATCAGGGTTTTTTCCTGGCGCCAACTGTGACAGCCGGAGCTTTAAAGGGAGCAATTTTTGCAGCAAATATCTATGAAAAACTGGGCTTTTTGGTAACGCCAAACAGTACGGAAAGCCGTCATGACATTATTCAGGCAGTGACCTTTGGCACTCCGGAGGGCGTAGTGGAGTTCTGTAAGGGAATTCAGGCGGCAGCGCCGGTAGACAGCTATGTAGAGCCGGAGCCATGGGCAATGCCGGGTTATGACAGTGATGTAATTATGGCGGCCGGAGCTTTTGTACAGGGTTCTTCCATTGAACTTTCTGCAGACGGTCCTATTAAGCCGCCTTATACGGTATATTTCCAGGGAGGTCTTACCTGGTATCACGCAAAGCTGGGAATTCTTATGTCCCTGCAAAAGTTGGCAGACAAGCATCTGGTAACCATTCCGGAAGAATAGGAGCAATATGGAAAAAAAGCAAATCTGTGTCGTAGGCGGCGGAGCGTCAGGTATGATGGCAGCCATTATGGCAGCGCGAGGCGGCGCAGCCGTTACACTTTTGGAACATAATGAAAAAACAGGCAGAAAAATCCTGGCAACAGGAAACGGACGCTGCAATCTTACCAATCGGGTACAGACGCCTGGGTGTTATCACAGTTCAGAACCCAATACAGCCTGGGAGATTTTACAGCAGTTTTCCCTTTCGGACACCCTGGAGTTTTTTGAAGAAATCGGTATTTCTGTAAAGGAGAGGGATGGATATCTGTATCCTGCGTCCATGCAGGCAGCCAGCGTACAGGAGCTTTTGGAAATGGAGGCGCGTTATCGAAAGGTAAAAATCAAATGCAGGGAACATGTAAAGGAAATTCTTCCGGGAAAGAAAATAGCCTCCCAGTTTCCTTTTTTGGTAAAAACAGAAACCTGGCAGTATGAGGCAGATGCTGTGATTCTGGCCTGTGGCTCCTGTGCTTCCAGAATCGATGGGGCGGACGGCAGCGGTTATGTACTGACAGAGGAGCTGGGACTTTCTCTGGTGGAGCCTCTTCCGGCACTGGTGCCTTTGATTGGAAAGGAAAAATATTTTTCCAAGTGGGCAGGTGTCCGTGTGGAAGGACGGATTTCTCTTCTGAAAGGAACAGAGGTGGTAGATACGCAGGAAGGGGAACTGCAGCTTACAGATTACGGTATTTCCGGCATTCCGGTTTTTCAGTGCAGTGCTCTGGCAGCCAGACTCTTAAAGGAAGGGCAGAAACTTACTGCTATGCTGGATTTTCTGCCCGCCTGTACCATAGAGGAAATCAGACAACTTCTGGGAAAACGACGGGAGCAATGTCCCTACAAATCCACTGCTGCGTTGCTTACAGGACTTTTTCCGGAAAAGCTTTGCCAGGTGCTTATGGAGGGAAAACCGGATCTTTTTGCACTAGCAGAGAAAATCAAAGAATTTCCTGTGAAAATAAAGAAAACAAAAGGTTTTGAAACTGCCCAGGTGTGTACAGGAGGTGTTTCTCTTTCAGAGGTCAATCCCCGTACCCTGGAATGTAAGCGCATACCCGGACTGTATCTGGCAGGAGAACTGCTGGACACAGACGGCATCTGCGGAGGATATAACCTGCAGTGGGCATGGACAACCGGCGCCTGTGCAGGAAAGGAGGCGGCAAAATGTTAAGCGTTTGTCAGATTAAGCTTCCAGTCACTCATACACGGGAGGATTTGGAAAAGAAACTGCTGTCAGTTCTGCGGATTCCAAGAGAAGAGCTTCTTTTCTGGAGGATTGCCAGACAGTCATTAGATGCAAGGAAAAAACCGGATTTATTTTTTGTCTATACGCTGGAGGCTTCAGTAAAAAAAGAGAGTAAGGTGCTGAAAAAAATACGTTCAAAAAATGTAAGTCTGCTGGCTGCAAAAAAATTCAATTATCTTTGTGTACAAAAGGATTCTTTTTACCGTCCGGTTATTGTAGGCAGCGGCCCGGCGGGGCTTTTTTGCGCCTATTATCTGGTAAAGGCAGGATTAAAGCCCCTGCTTCTGGAACGGGGAGAAGACGCGGACAGCCGTAAAAAGACAGTGGAGCATTTCTGGAAAACAGGCGAACTGAATCAGGAATCGAATGTACAGTTTGGAGAAGGCGGTGCAGGAACCTTTTCTGACGGAAAACTGAATACTCTGGTAAAAGACCCTGCAGGTAGAAACAGGGAGGTTTTAAAGATTTTCGTGGAGGCAGGAGCGCCAGAGGAAATTCTCTATCAGCAAAAGCCTCACCTTGGCACAGATACCTTGATAAACATTGTAAAAAATATCCGGAGTTTTATTGAGCAGGCAGGGGGAGAAATTCGTTTTTCTTCTAAAATGACGGATTTGAAGATAAAAGATGGAAGGATTTCTTCCATTACTATAAACGATACAGAAGAAGTTTCCACAGACACACTGGTGTTGGCTGTGGGGCACAGCGCCAGAGATACCTTTGCCCTTTTAAAGGAAAAAGGGATCCATATGGAAGCCAAAGCATTTGCTGTAGGACTTCGCGCAGAGCACCCTCAGTCCCTGATTAACGCTTATCAGTACGGACAGGAAACAGAGGGCGTTCTCGGCGCAGCCAGTTACAAGCTGACCCATAAAGGAGAAAATGGAAGAGGTGTGTACAGTTTTTGCATGTGCCCGGGAGGGTATGTGGTCAATGCATCGTCAGAACAGGGAAGACTTGCAGTAAACGGTATGAGTTATCAGGACCGTGGCTCTGTAAATGCCAACAGTGCGTTGATTGTAACTGTGACGCCGGAGGATTTTCCGGGAGAGGATATACTTTCCGGTATGGAATTTCAGCGAAAGCTGGAAGAAAAGGCGTACAGACTGGGAAAAGGCAAAATTCCCGTGCAGCTTTATGAAGATTTTTGTAAAAATCAGGTTTCTGCTGCATTGGGCGCGGTAAAGCCCTGTATGAAAGGGGATTATGCCTTTGCAAATCTGAGAACTCTGATGCCGGAAGTATTAAATGAAACCCTGATACATGGAATTGAGGCATTTGGACATATCATTCCGGGATTTTCCAGGGGAGATATGGTATTATCCGGAATTGAAAGCAGAACTTCTTCTCCGGTGCGAATCTGCAGAAACGAAGCCTTTCAGTCCTCTGTATCCGGGATTTATCCCTGTGGAGAGGGCGCAGGCTATGCAGGAGGCATTACATCTGCTGCCATGGACGGACTGAAAGTTGGAGAAGCAATTATGAAAAATCTCATAAATTTTTCGTAAGGCATATACAGTTTTTGCAATCTGTGCTACAATGAATCTGCGAAAACCCTATGCTATAAAATGTGCCAAAGAAATCATAACATAGAGTATGGCAGAATTGAAAAAAATGAAACAGATACCAGAAGAAGAACGGCCCTATGAAAAGTGCGTGCGTCTGGGCGCAGAAGCCCTTACAGACGCAGAACTTCTTGCTGTTCTTTTACGAACCGGAACGAAGGGAAGCCCTTCTGTTCATATGGCGGAGGAAGTTTTGAATCTGTCCAGAGAAAAAGAAGGACTTTTAGGGCTTCACAGCTTAAGTCTTACCCAGTTAAAATCCGTAAAAGGTATCGGAAAGGTGAAAGCAGTACAGATTAAGTGTATCGGGGAGCTTTCCAAACGCATTGCTCAGACAACGGCAAGAAAAGGACTTCAGTTTACAAAGCCCTGGAGTATTGCGGATTATTATATGGAAAGACTTCGTCATAAGGAGCAGGAGGAGCTTATCTGTATGATGCTGGATACTAAAAATCATTTGCTGGGGGAGGAAATGATTTTTAAGGGGACGGTAAACGCATCTTTAGTCAGCCCAAGGGAGGTTTTCCTTGCTGCCATGTCTTATCATGCAGTGGGAATTCTTCTTGTACATAATCACCCCAGCGGCGACCCTGCTCCAAGTCAGGCTGATTTGGATTTTACACAGCGGATACTGGAAGCAGGAGAGCTTCTAGGGATTTCCCTTTTAGACCATATTATTATCGGGGACTGCAGATATCTGAGTTTTCGCCAGCAGGGGATTTTTTAAATGTTAAAAAGTTAAAGGGGACAAGTTTACATGCCATTGCATAAAACGTTTGGAGTAGACCTGGGAACCAGTACGGTAAAAATTTATTCACAGGACCAGGATACTGTTTTAACGGAAAAAAACATGATAGCCATTCGCAACCAGAAGCAGATTCTGGCAGTCGGAAATGAGGCATATGGGATTTTTGAAAAAAATCCGTCTAATGTATCTGTGATTTCGCCCATGGCTTATGGGAAGATTGCAGATGTCACTCACACAGAGATGGTTTTACAGGCTTTACTGGATAAGATAAATGCCGGCAATGTTTTCAGCAATATTTTATATCTGGCGGTTCCTTCGGATTTGTCAGAAATTGAACAGCGGGCCTATTATACCATTGGAAATTCCAACAGAAAAAATAAAATTTATATGGTGAACAAAACCATCGCAGATGCGGTGGCGCTTGGAATTCCCATTAATCACACAAAGGGAAGCATGATTGTCAATATCGGGGCTCAGAGTACAGAAATTTCTGTTATCGAAAAGGGACGGGTGGTACTGAGTAAAATTGTAGAAATCGGCGGCAAGCAGTTAAACGAAGCGATTGTCAACGAGGTACGCAAACAGTACAATCTCTACATTGGGAACCGGACAGCCAGAAGACTGAAATTTTCTCTTGCCTATCTGAAGGAGGATATCCGGGAAGCGAGAAAAATCGTGGGAGTTGACAGCTTAAGCGGTTTGCCAAGAGAGGGGATTATCCCTTCAGATATGATATATGAAACAATTTTAGGTCCTATCCGCTCTATCTGCGAGGAAATTAAATTTTTTTTAGAGAGAACGCCGCCCCAGATATATCAGAATATACAGGAGCAGGGGATTTTCCTTGCAGGCGGAACTGCCAGAATTCCGGATATGGACTGGTTTTTAAGCCAGGCAACCGGAGAAAAGGTACGTCTGTCAGGATATTACGAACTCTGCACCATTTATGGGTTGAAAGAAATTATTGGAAACCGTACCCTGCAAAAATGGGTCAGGTAGCCGGAAAGAAAAGCTGAGGTTTTGAGAATGAAAAAAAAGCATAATTGGACGATTAAAAGCAAGCATGTGCTTGCTGCCATGGTTCTGGGCTGTGTAGGTCTGATGATTTTTGCCGCTGCCGTAAAATTTCCCATTGAACCGGTGAGAAATGCGGCGGGTTATATTATCGTACCCTTCCAGAAAGGCATTAATAAGGTGGGAGCTGCTCTTGATGATGCCACAGCAGGCTTTCAGAATAAGCAGACTCTTGTAAAAGAAAACAAAAAACTTCAGAAAAAGGTAGATGAGCTGACCGCAGAAAACAGCCGTCTTACCCAGGGGCTGACAGAGTTGGAGCGTCTTCAGGAGCTTTATCAGTTAGATCAGGATTACAGCCAGTATGATAAAGTGGCTGCCAACGTAATATCCAAGGATACAGGAAACTGGTTCAACAGTTTTACGATTAACAAAGGCACTGATGACGGGATTCAGAAAGACTGCAACGTAATTGCAGGAAGCGGTCTGGTGGGCATTGTCACAGAGGTAGGAAAAAACTGGGCGACAGTCCGTTCCATTATTGATGATACCAGCAATGTCAGTGCCATGACCATGAGTACCTCTGACCGCTGTATTGTGGCAGGGGATTTACGTCTGATCGATGAGGGCAAGCTGCAGTTTATTCATCTGAAGGACAAAGACAACAAAATCCAGGAGGGAGAAAAGATTGTGACCTCTGATGTCAGCGACAAGTTTTTAAAGGGGATTCTCATCGGCTATGTCAGCGAAATCAAGGAAGACCCCAATAATCTGACAAAGACGGGAACTTTGACACCTGTCGTTGATTTTGAGCATTTAAGCGAGGTACTGGTAATTAAAGAATTAAAACAGCAGAAAGGGGATTCCTGATGCGAATAAAAAGAAGAGCAGTACAGGGTCTGGTAATTCTGGTATGCTTTATACTCCAGAGTACCGTATTTCAAGGCCTTTCCATTGGATCCATTGTACCCAATCTGTTGCTGATTGTTACAGTGTCCTTTGGATTTATGCGAGGAAAGCTTTCTGGTCTTTGGACCGGACTTTTCTGCGGACTTTTAAAAGATGTTTTCTACGGAAACCTGCTGGGTTTTTATGCCCTGATTTACCTGTGCATCGGGTATGTGGCAGGGTGCTGCTGCAAAATTTTTTATGATGAAGAGATTCGTGTGCCCCTGTTTTTGGTGGCTGCCGGAGATTTGATTTACGGCGGTCTTGTATATGGTATGCAGTTTCTCATGCGGGGAAGACTGCAGGTTTTCTATTATTTCGGACGTATTATGATTCCGGAAATGATTTATACCGTGCTGGTTACCGTTGTACTTTACAAGTTGCTGTTTCGATTAAATAAGAAACTGAGCGAACTGGAAATGAAAGAGAGAGATTCCATTTGGTTAAGAAAATAAAGAAGTTTATCAAAAAAGTAGGGCTGAAAAGAACAACCGTTGTTATTCTTGTATTCTGCGTCATGTTTGGGGTGCTGATTCAAAGACTTTTTGCTCTGCAGATCATTCATGGCGAGGAATACGCAGATAATTTCAATCTGAGTATTACCAAGGAGAGAACTCTGAAAGGAACCAGAGGAAATATTCTGGACAGAAACGGAAAGCCTCTGGCCTATAATCAGCTTTCCTATTCCGTAATTTTAGAGGATAACGGAACCTATGATTCCACCAGAGAAAAAAACCTGACTCTGAATCATGTGGCCTATGAGATTTTGAAGATTTTAAAAGCACACAATGAAACTACAGATATCCCTTTCCACATTGTATTGAATGAAGAGGAAAAATATGTCTTTGACGCAACAGGCTTTACCTTAAATCGTTTTAAAGCAGACGTATATGGGGAAGCACAGATTGAAAATCTGACGAAAAAGCAGTTAAAATCCAGTGCAGATGAAATTATGGAGTATCTGTCAGGAAACAAACGCTTTGCTCTGACAGATGAAAAGAAGCCGTATACAAAAGAAGAACTGAAGACCTATGGGCTTCCGGAAAGCTTTACAACGGAGGAAACCTTAGAACTGGTAAAAATCCGTTATATTTTGTCTACCAACAGTTTTAAAAAATATGTGCCTGTTACCATTGCTACCAATGTCAGTGAGGAAACTGTGGCAGAAATTATGGAACAGAAAGATGATCTTCAGGGCGTGGATATTATGGAGGATTCTATCCGTGTATACGATGAAGCAGAGAGCTTTGCACCTATTATCGGATATACAGGAAAGGCAGATGCTGAGGAACTTCAGAATCTCCGTGACCAGGGAGGAAAGTATTCTGCTGATGCAGTTATCGGAAAGTCAGGTATTGAAAAGGAAATGGAAACAAAGCTGCAGGGAAAAGACGGATCTGAAACAGTTTTTGTAGATACTATGGGAAAGGTTTTAAAGATTGACAGTAATTCCAGAAAAAATCCAAAGTCCGGAAATGATGTTTATCTGACGATTGACAAGGATTTGCAGAGAGTCTGTTATGACATTCTGGAACAGAAGATTGCCGGAATTCTGGTAGCGAATATTATCAATGCCAAGGAGTTTAAGGTGGAAGATGGCATGGATACGGCTGCCATTAAAACACCGATTTACGATGTATACAATGCTTTGATCAATAACAGTGTTCTGGATATCTCCCATTTTAAGGAGGAAGATGCTACAGAGCTGGAAAAACAGGTTTACAGTCTGTTTCAGCAAAAACAGGAAGAGGTTTTTGCACAGGTAAAGGAAGAATTGACAAAGGAAAATCCTGCGGCTTATAAGGAGCTTCCAAAAGAGATGCAGGAATACCAGAGCTATATTGTGAATGATTTCCTGATGAACCAGAAAGGAATTTTATCCAGGGATTCCATTGATTCCTCTGATGAGGTGTATAAGGCATGGACAAAGGAGGAGTCTATCAGCTTAAAAGAGTTTCTGACTTATGCTGCAGGAAAAAACTGGATTGATATTTCCCAGTTCTCTTCCGAGGAGGAATATCTGGATTCCAATGAAGTTTATACAGCTTTGGCAGAGTATCTGACAGAATCTTTGGCAGAGGACGAGGGATTCTCAAAAATCCTCTATAAATATATGCTGCAGGCAGATACTATTTCCGGCACTCAGCTTTGTATGCTTTTATATGATCAGAAGGTACTGGAAAAGGACGAGCAGACTTATAATGCTTTAAAATCAGGTTCTATGAGAGCCTATGATTTTATGATAAATAAAATTCGGAATCTGGAAATCACACCAGCTCAGTTGGCTTTAGACCCCTGTTCCGGTTCCGTGGTTATCACAGATGTTAATACAGGAGAAACCCTGGCATGTGTTACTTATCCGGGCTATGACAACAACCGGCTTGCCAATAATATGGATACCGAGTATTTTGCCAAGCTGTCACAGGATTTATCCGGTCCTTTTTACAATAAGGCGACCCAGCAGCTTACTGCTCCGGGTTCTACATTTAAAGTTATTACCGTAGTTGCAGGTATGGAGGAAGGTATTGTTAATGACAATTACGGTGCAGTCTGTGACGGACAGTTTGACAAAATTGCAAATGCCCCCTGGTGCTGGCTGCATTCCGGTCATGGCTATATGAATGCAGTTTCCGGTATCACCAATTCCTGTAACGTGTTTATGAACCAGGTTGCCTATGATTTGGGTATGGATGCAAACGGAAAATATTCCGATTCTCTGGGCGTTGAGAAGCTGATGAAATATGCAAATCTGTTCCGTTTAAATGAAAAGTCAGGTCTGGAAATTACAGAGGTATCTCCGACAATGTCTACCTCTGATGCGCTGAGAACCTCTATCGGACAGAGTGATTTGTCTGTTACCACCTCTCAGCTTGCCAGATATGTCACTACCATTGCGAGCCGGGGAACCAGCTATGAGCTGTCCCTTCTTGATAAAGTAACAGACTCCAAGGGAGAGGTAATCGAGGATTACACTCCGGAAGTCAAAGGAGATATGGACGTTGCAGATTATACCTGGACAACTGTGCAAGCAGGTATGCGGGGAGTTGCCCAAAACAATGCTTCTTTAAGCTCTCTCGGCATTTCCGTTGCCGGTAAAACAGGTACTGCACAGGAAGACTTAACCCGGCCCTCACATGCTCTGTTTATGGGCTTCGCACCTTACGAAAACCCGGAAGTGGGTATTGCTGTCCGCATTGGAAACGGCTATGCTTCCAGCAATGCAGTTGATGTGGCAAAAGATATCCTCCGCTATAAGTACGAGCTTGCAGATGAATCTGATATTGTCACAGGAGCAGCATCTTCTGTTGACACAACTGCAGTACGAAACGATTAACCACAGATTTGCGAAGTACACAGGAAGTACAAAAAAGATCAGGAGGGTTTGGTATGAGTGAAATTATTGTAGTAACGTCCGGTAAGGGCGGCGTGGGAAAGACCACAGTTACAGCCAATATTGGTCTGGGTCTTGCCAGGCTTAACAAAAAGGTTGTGGTAGTGGATACGGACATCGGGCTTCGAAATCTGGACGTGGTGCTGGGGCTTGAAAACCGCATTGTTTACAATCTGATTGACGTTATTGAGGGAAGTTGCAGGCTGAAGCAGGCGCTGATAAGAGATAAGCAGTGCGATAATCTGTTTTTGCTGCCGTCTGCACAGACAAAGGATAAAACAGCCATTACGCCGGAGCAGATGGTAAAGCTTACAGAGGATTTGTCCAGCGAATTTGACTACATTATTCTGGATTGTCCGGCAGGAATTGAACAGGGTTTTAAAAATGCCATTGCCGGGGCTCAGAGAGCTATTGTAGTTACCACTCCGGAGGTTTCTGCAATCCGCGACGCAGATCGTATTGTAGGACTTTTGCAGGCAAATGAGATGCCGCAAATTCAGCTTATTGTGAACCGGCTGCGTCCGGATATGATTAAGCGCGGTGAGATGATGTCCATTGAAGATGTAACGGAAATTCTGGCAATAGACCTTTTAGGCGCTATACCAGACGATGAGGCTGTGGTGATAGCCACCAACCAGGGAGAGCCTCTCTGCGGAAAGGATTCTATGTCCGGCAGGGCTTTTGAAAATATCTGCCGCAGAATTTCAGGGGAGGAAGTGCCTCTTTTGAAATTTCAGAAAAAACAGGGTGTTTTCGGGCGGCTTTCAGGCATTTTCAGAAAATAAAAGGAGGGCATGGAATTGTTGAGATTTCCGGGCAGACGTTCCGGTCTTGTAGCCAAAGACCGTTTAAAGCTGCTTCTGACATCAGAACGGCTGGACTGTACTCCACAAATGATGACCATGCTGCAAAACGACGTGATTCGGGCTGTGAATAAATATTTTGCCGTAAAGGAGCAAAAAGTAGAAATCCGGTATCGAAAAGATACAGCTACTTTTATGGCAAAGATTCCCCTAAAGACCGATATCGAACATTCTTCTCCGGGAATTACCTTCTGGAGATAATAACTGAGATTAGGAAAAAGGTGTTTTCATGATTAGACAATACAAATTAAAGGACTACAATTTCAGACTGGTACTGGTGCTTATGGTGCTGACCTTTATCGGAGTGCTTCTGGTGGGAAGTGCAGAGCCTTCTCTTCAGAAGAAGCAGTTTGCAGGTATGATTTTGGGACTGACAGTTATGGTGATTGTATCCCTGATGGATTACAGTTGGATTTTGAATTTTAACTGGATTATGTATGGAGGCATTTTGATTTTGCTTCTTCTGGTTATTTTTCTTGGAACTGATGCCAATGGCGCTACCCGTTGGATTAATATCGGCGGTTTTCAGTTCCAGCCTACTGAGCTTTGCAAAATTGTACTTATTCTCTTTTTTGCCAAATTCTTTATGGATCATGAGGAGGATTTGAATACACTGAAAACTCTGGCAAAATCAGCAGTGCTGATGGCAGTTCCTCTTGCCCTGATTCTGAAACAGCCGGACTTGAAAAATACCATAACTATTGCTATAATTTTCTGTATACTGTTATATATTGCAGGATTAAGCTATAAAATTATAGGAGGAGCACTGATGATTGTCGTTCCTCTTGCAGTTGTATTTCTCTTTATTGTTGTCCAGCCGGATCAGAAACTTATAGAGCCTTATCAGAGAAATCGAATTATGGCGTTTTTAAATTCTGAAGACGAGGAATATTCAGACGCGGTAAATCAGCAGGAAAATTCGGTGATGGCAATTGGATCCGGACAGCTTACAGGCAAAGGTCTGAACAACAATGAGGTGGCATCTGCAAACAAGGGAAACTTCGTATCCGAAAACCAGACAGACTTTATTTTCTCTGTAGCAGGAGAGGAACTGGGATTTATCGGATGTGTGGCAATTTTGCTGCTGTTGCTTCTGATTATTTTTGAATGTATCAGGACAAGCCTGCGGGCAAAGGATATGGCCGGAAAACTGATATGCTGCGGAGTCGCGTCCATTGTAGCAGTGCAGGGCTTTATCAATGTAGCGGTTGTTACAAAGATACTGCCAAATACCGGGACGCCGTTGCCCTTTGTCAGCTATGGTCTGACTTCTATGGTCAGCCTTTATATTGGAATGGGGCTTGTGCTGAACGTGGGTCTACAGAGATACAGAACTTACAGGGAGGTAGAAAAATCATGAACATCGGTTTGATCGCACACAATTCAAAAAAGAAATTAATGCAGAATTTTTGCATTGCTTACAGGAATATTTTATCAAAGAATAATCTTTATGCCACCGGAACTACAGGAAGACTTATCGAGGAAGCTTCCAATCTGACAGTACACAAATTTCTTGCAGGGCATTTAGGCGGCGAACAGCAGTTAGGCGCTATGATCGAACAAAATGATATGGATTTGGTGATTTATTTAAGAGAGCCTTTGGAGCCGCAGAAGCATGACCCTGATGTAAAGCGGATTTTTATGCTCTGCGATACACATAACATTCCTATGGCAACCAATCTGGCAACTGCGGAGATGATGATTCGTTCTTTGGGAAGAGGAGAATTGGACTGGCGTGAAATGTATCGATAAATTCTCCAAAAAACAAAAAAAGAAACCTTCCAGATACCAGAAGCGGCATCAGCAGAAAATGATAAAGACTCTGTTTCTGGTAGTCCTTCTGATTCTTGTTCTGCTTTTTGGGGCATTGGCAATTTTTCTGGTTTCGGGGAACAGGAAGCTGAAGGAGGTTCTTCCCTATAACAGAAGCCAGCAGATTTTTGGAACCATGGCAGGGGAGGATTATCCGGTGGGCAAGGGTCTGGCTGATACACTCTGTGTAGGAGAGGCCGAAACTCCCTTAGAGGGTGTGGAGGCAAAAGAAGGAGAGCGGGCCGGGTTGTTTGCCATACAGGAAAAAGAGATTCCTTTTGCAACCGGTCTTTATGAGAGGATATCTCCCGGTAAGGTGACACAGCTTATGACAGTTTTAACAGCTTATGATAAGTTGAATCCTGAGGACAGCATAACCATTGCTTCCGAGGACATGGTATACGGAAATGATTTCCGTTCCTGCGGATTATCTTCGGATACTCAGGTTACAGTAAATCAGCTTTACAATGCAGTACTGGTATCTTCTGCACAGGACGCCTGTCTGGCTCTTGCAAGAAGCGCAGGAGGCAGCGCAGAAGCCTTTGTAGAGTTGATGAATCAGAAGGCACAGGAGCTTGGCATGACCAATACTCATTTTGCTAATGTTACAGGTGTATCTGATGAAAATCAATACAGTACCGTGTATGATCTGTATCTTTTGATGAATCGATTTTTAGAATATCCGGATATTTTAAATGCCATGGGACTGCCGGAGTTTATTCTGAATTACAGCAAAGCAGACGGTACAGAAAACCAGCAGTGGTTAAACTGTGATAACCTCTATACTGCAGGAAGAATTTCCGTTCCTAAGGGCATAACAATACTGGGAGGAAAGTATTTTTCCAGTGAAGCTGAGCATTATACCGTGCTTTTGGCTCAGAATAATTATGGCGATGCCTATGCGATTCTTGTTTACGGGGCAGAAAATGAAACCGAGATGAACAATCGTGTCCGTCAGATGCTGGAAAAAATAAATTCTTAAAATTTTACCTGAAATTTTTAATTTACCATTGTATTTTTGAACGATATGCACTATAATTAATTCAACGATAACCACGTTTTTAGTAAAAATACATACTACGTGCGGCTAAGGAGGAAATTGCGATGGTTCAGTTAATTGTAGGAGAAAAGGGTAAAGGAAAAACAAAGGTACTTCTGGATAAGGTAAATACAGAGGTGAAGGAAGCCAGGGGAACACTGGTATATCTGGATAAAAGCAGAAAACATATGTATGAGCTGAATAACAAAGTACGTCTGATTGATATGTCTGACTATGACATTCAGAACAGCAGCGAATTTCTGGGTTTCCTTTCCGGTGTTGTTTCTCAGGATAATGATTTGGAAAAAATGTACCTTGATAGCTTCATCAAAATTTCAAAGGTAAAAGACGAAGAATTTGCAGAGGTTCTCACACGTCTGAATACCATGGGTGAAAAGTATCACGTTTCTTTTGTATTAAGTGTTTCTAAAGATGAAAAAGAATTGCCTGAAAGTGTAAAAGAGATGATTCTGGTTTCCATTTAATCGGTTTTCCTGCATTGCAATGGGTATGAATGGGGCTGTGATTTTAAGCAAACTTACAAATGCTTAAAATCACAGCCCTTTTTTCTCCCTTTTACAGGTGTTCTGTACTGTCTGAAAAGGAAGAGATTCTTCCAAAAAGACTGAGCAGGTACAGACCGCATATGCCCACCAGAGTGTAAATAATTCTGGAAATCCAGGTCATATCGCCAAACAGGAAGGTAACAAGATTAAAACGGAAAAGTCCGATTAATCCCCAGTTTACTGCGCCAATAACGGTAATAACCAGTGCCGTATAATCTAAAATTCTGCTGTTCATAAATATAAGCCTCCTTTTCACGGTATTAGTATTTCCTTTTAAAACTCCTTTATACACAAAATTTAGCTATTGTGATTCTACAGTGAAAATGGTAAAATATAAAATAGTGCAGAAAACGAACGGATTAAAAAGGAGATTCAGATTGGCAGGCAAAAAAAACAGTTTTGGTAAAAAATTAAAAGAATTCTTTTCCGCCATAAAGCGGGTGCTGACCTTTAATATTACAACCATGATGTTTGGCGCCCTGTTTATCTATATGGTGATTACCGTGATTTTGTATGCGACCTCGTCCCATGTGACTTCTTATCAGGTTACCTCCGGTCCGCTTACTAAGAATCCGGTCTGTACAGCTTTGGCGCTCCGGGAGGAGCAGGTGGTACAGGCAGGCGGTACGGGATATACCAGGTATTATGCCCGGGAAGGCATGCAGGTGCGGAAAAACGGCTCTGTCTATGGGCTGTCTGCAGCAAAACAGGAAGCACCGGATATTCAGCTTACAGAGGAACAACTGGAAAAACTTCGTTCCAGTATGGCAAAGTTTGCCTATTCCTTTGATGGCAGTGATTTTTATGATACCTACAGCTTTAAATATGAACTGGAGGGAAGCATTCTGCAGGCGGCAGGTGTGACAGAGCAGGTTAAAGACGAGGAAGAAGATGAAACTTCCCAGGTGATTGCAGGACAGGCAGTAGGCTCTGCTGTTTCTCTGGGAAGTCAGACCGTATACACAGCTCCGGAGGCAGGTGTTGTGGTATATTCTACGGATGGATATGAACAAAAAACAGCAAAAGACCTGAAAGAAGAAGATTTTAACGAGAGAGCTTATAAAAAGACAGACCTTCTGACCAGTGAGAAGATAAAGGCGGGAGATTCGGTTTATAAGGTAATCACCAGTGAAAAATGGACGCTTATGGTGCCAATTACCGATAAGCTGGCGGCAGCCATTGCAGATCGTACCAGCATCAAGGTCAGATTTACAAAGGACGGAGAAAGTCAGAACGGCTCTCTTTCCATTGTCAATGTGGGAAATCAGAAGGTGGCAAAAATTCAGCTTCAGAATGGTATGATACGCTATGCCTCTGACCGCTTCCTGGAGATTGAGTTGGTTGTAAATACCCAGAGTGGATTAAAAATACCGGTAAGTTCTATTGTGACAAAGGAGTTTTATCTGATTCCAAGAGATTTTCTGGCAAAGGGAGATAACGGAGAAGGACGGGGCTTTATTCGTGAGGTAGATAACCGCAAAGGTTCTCCTGTTACTGAATTTGTAGAAGCAGTTATTTATAAGGAAATTGATGAGGATGGAAATGAGATTACTGCCGAAACCCAGGCAGATCCGGGAGGGTACTGTTATGTTGACGAAAAAACCTTCCGGGAGAACGATGTACTAAAGAAACCAGATTCCTCCGAAACCTTTGTGGTGGGTGAGGTGGATTATCTGGAAGGGGTTTATGGCATGAATAAAGGCTATGCAGTTTTCCGGCAGATTGAGATTTTAGACCAGAATGAGGAATACTGTATTGTTGCGAAGGGAACCTCCTATGGTCTTCAGCCTTTTGACTATATTGTTCTGGACGGAGAAAGCGTTAAGGAAGAGGAAATTCTCCATTAAAGAGAAGGAAACAGATTTTTGAGTTACCAACGAAAGGGGTAGGAAAATGAGCGTTTGTGACAATTATAAAAGCGTAGAAGAAAAAGTAATACAGGCATGTAAAAGAGCAGGAAGAGATCCCTCAGAGGTCACCCTGATTGCAGTGAGTAAGACAAAACCCATATCCATGATAGAGGAACTTTTGCCCTTAGGTGTCAGGGATTTTGGAGAAAATAAGGTACAGGAACTGACTGAAAAGGCGGAAATCCTGTCACCGGAGATTCGTTGGCATATGATTGGGCATTTGCAGAGAAACAAGGTAAAATACGTGGTAGATAAAGCATGTCTGATTCATTCTGTGGATTCTTTGCGTCTGGCAGAGGAAATCAGCAAGGAGGCAGGGAAGAAAAATAGAACTGCGTCTGTTCTATTAGAGGTAAATGTGGCAGGGGAGGAAAGCAAATTCGGAATTGCGCCAGAAGAGGCTCTGCCTCTTGCAAAAGAAATCGCCGGACTTCCGCATATTCAGATAAAAGGGTTGATGACCATTGCACCTTATACAGAAGATCCGGAGAATAATCGGAACTTTTTTCGGGATTTAAGAAAATTAAGTGTTGACATTGCACAGGAAAATATTGATAATGTTACTATGAATGTCTTAAGCATGGGCATGACTGGTGATTATGAAGTTGCCATTGAAGAAGGCGCTACCCACGTCCGCGTCGGGACAGGCATCTTCGGAGAAAGAAATTACAGTATATAAAGGGATTGGAGATTGCTAGTATGAATATCTTAGATAAATTTTTAGATGCAGTGAAGGTAAATGAAGACTTTGATGATGACGAGTTTTTAGATGATATGGACGAGGATTTTGAGGACGAAAAGCCGAAAAAGAGATTCTTTAAAAAGTTGGATGAGGATCTTGATGATTTTGATGAGGATTATGTTTCCTCCTCCAAAAGCCATAAAAAAGCAGAAAAACAGACTGCTGCCACAAAAGCTCCGAAGCCTCAGAAACAGCCAACCGCTTCTTCTTCAAGTAAGGTGACGCCTATGTATAATGTAAAAAAGAAAACATCTTCCAATGAGGTGTGTGTGATTAAGCCTAAACAGTTTGAAGATTCCACAGAAATTGTAGATGCACTTCTGGATAGCTGTACCGTTATTTTGAATCTGGAAGGACTGGATATCAATCTTGCACAGCATATTATTGATTTTACCTCAGGTGCAAGCTATTCAATTAATGGAAGTATCCGTAAGGTATCTTCTTATATTTTCATTCTGACGCCAGAAGGCGTGGATATTACCGGAGATTCTCAGGAGCTTTTAAATGATATCACCGGCGGTTCTATTTACGAGGGACTTTAATGACAGCTTATGGAAAAAGACGATTTATTTAAAAAGCGTATGACGGAGTTGAGTAAGAAGGCTTATTTTCGGGGAATTCTTACCTTCTCCGATTTTCTTGATTTAAACGAACAGAATATGCTTCAGAGCCTTTCCATGAAAGATACGGGAGTGACCGTGAAGCTGTGGGGAGGATATGAAACCGCAGAGCGTCAGATGGCAGCCTTCGTCCCTGATGCTTTTTGTTGTAAAGAAGATTATCCTCTGGCCTGTTTAAGAATTGAACCCCTGAATCGGAAATTTTCGGATAAGCTGACACACAGGGATTATCTGGGGGCTATCTTAAATCTGGGTATTGACAGGAGCAAAATCGGAGATATTCTCATGGAAGAGGATAGTGCCTGTGTATTTTGTCATACTTCTCTTTGTGAATTTCTCAAAGAAGAAATCTGCCGTATCCGCCATACCTCTGTAAAGGCAGAGCAGATTACGGAAATCACGGATTTTCCGGTTCCCAAAAGAGAGGAAGTGTCCGGTACAGTGGCCTCTGCCCGTCTGGACAGTATCATTGCCCTTGCTTTTAAAACCTCAAGAAGCAGTGTAATTCCCTTTATAGAGGGAGGAAAGGTTTTTGTAAACGGCAAAAGTGTGGTATCAAACGGATACACCATAAAGGACGGAGATATTATTTCTGTTCGAGGCAAAGGGAAATTTCAATTTGGTTCTGTTACCAATAAGACGAAAAAAGATCGCTATCATGTGATTTTGTACAGATATTGTTAAACAAGCAAAAGGAGGAAAAACAGCTATGACGGGAGAACGCTTACTTGTTCAGCGCATCGGGGATTTTCACTATCCCATTGTTTTCCGAAAGGATTTTGCTTCCCTTGCGGACGAGGTGCTGACTCTGCAAAAAGAAAGCCGCCGCATCTGTATTGTTTCAGACAGTCATGTGGCGCCTCTGTATCTGGAGGAAGTGAAAAGAGAGCTGAAAAAGTGCAAAATGGAAGTAATGTCCTATATCCTTCCGGCCGGGGAAGAAAATAAAACGCTGGAGCAGATACAGGGAATCTATGAATATCTGATACAGCAGCATTTTGACAGAAAGGATATGTTGGCAGCTTTAGGCGGTGGTGTGACCGGAGATATGACTGGTTTTGCGGCAGCCACATATTTGAGGGGCATAGATTTTATCCAGATTCCCACCACACTTCTTTCCCAGGTAGACAGCAGTATTGGCGGAAAAACAGGGGTAGATTTTAAACAGTATAAAAATATGGTGGGAGCTTTTCATCAGCCTCTTCTGGTGTATACCAATGTATCTGTCCTAAAAACTCTTCCTGATACAGAGTTTTCCAGCGGTATGGGAGAGGTTATCAAACACGGACTGATTCGGGATAAGGATTACAACGTATGGCTTACTCTGCACAGGGAAGAAATAATGCAGAGAGAAAACGACATCTGCCTGGAAATGATCTACAGAAGCTGCGTGATTAAGAAAACCGTGGTAGAAAATGATCCTACAGAGCAGGGAGAACGTGCAGTCTTAAATCTGGGACATACCATTGGGCATGCGGTTGAAAAACTGAAAAATTTTACTATGTCCCATGGCGCGTGTGTGGCAGTGGGCTGTGCGGCGTCTGCCTTTCTTTCTATGAAAAGAGGCTGGCTTACAAAAGAAGAATATGAAGAAATTTTAGAACAGATAAAGGCGTTTGACCTTCCTGTGTACACAGAGAACCTATGTGCAGAAGAGATTCTGCAGACTACGAAATCGGATAAAAAAATGGACGGAAAGGCCATAAAATTTATTCTGCTGCAGAAAAAAGGATATGCGGTTGTGGATAAAACTCTGACAGACGCTGATTTGCTGGAAGGGATTCGGTCTGTGCTTCCTGCAGGAGGAAAGGAGTAACAAATGGAAAAGAAAAGAAGAATAGAATCTTTTTTAGAGCTTGTTTTATCCGTAGCGGTTCTCACAGGACTGGATCAGTGGACAAAGCTACTGGCAGTAGAGCATCTGAAGAATCAGGCGGATATTCCCCTGATTCCCAATGTGTTGTCCCTGCATTATCTGGAAAACCGAGGCGCTGCTTTTGGTATTTTTCAGAACCAGAAGGTTTTTTTAGTGTTGCTTACGTCCGCTATTTTGCTAGGCGTGTGTTATATACTTTGGAAACTGCCTGAGGGAAAACGGTTTCTCCCCATGAAAATCCTTTGTTTTCTTATTACAGCAGGAGGAATCGGAAATCTGATTGACCGTTTGCGTTTGAATTATGTGGTGGACTTTATTTATTTTTCGCTTATAGATTTTCCGGTGTTTAATGTGGCGGATATTTATGTCACAGTCAGCATGGTGCTGTTGTTTGTTTTAGTTTTGTTTTATTATAAAGATGAGGAGTTTCAGTTCTTGAAATGGAAATCATCTAAAGAGCAGGAGTAGAGAGCATGAAGCAGATTTGTTTGCAGGCAGATGCCGTATGCGAAGGAGAACGGATTGATAAGTATCTGGCGGAAGTAATGAAGGATTACTCCCGCTCTTTTTTGCAAAAGCAGTTTCGGGAAGGGAATATTACAGTAAATGAAAAGCCGGTAAAGGCCAGCTATAAGCTGTCTGATGAGGATGAAATCACTGTGCAGGTTCCAGACAGTCAGGAGCCGGATATTTTGGCAGAGGAGATTCCTCTGGACATTCTCTATGAAGATGAACAGGTGTTAGTGGTAAATAAGCCCAAAGGCATGGTGGTACACCCAAGTGCAGGGCATTATACAGGAACTCTGGTAAATGCTTTGATGTTTCACTGTAAAGACCACCTTTCCGGCATTAACGGCGTTCTTCGCCCTGGAATTGTCCATCGCATTGATATGGATACTACAGGAGCGCTTGTGGTATGTAAAACGGATTTGGCGCACCAGAGTCTTGCAGAACAACTGAAAGTTCACAGTATTACCCGTAAATACCGGGCCATTGTTCATGGAAATCTGAAGGAGGATACAGGAACCATAGAGGGAGATATTGGCAGACACCCCATAGAGCGAAAAAAAATGGCGGTGCATGTGAAAAATGGAAAACCTGCGGTAACGCATTACCGTGTCCTGGAACGTTTCGGAAATTTTACCTACGTGGAGTGCCAGCTTGAAACAGGGCGTACCCATCAGATACGCGTACATATGAGTAGTATCGGGCACCCGCTTTTAGGGGATATGCTGTACGGACCGAAGAAATGTCCCTATGCAGGACTTGAGGGACAGACTCTTCATGCCATGGTTTTGGGATTTCTCCACCCAGTGACAAAGGAATATATGGAATTTATGGCGCCTTTGCCGGAGTATTTTGAGCAGTTATTGAAAAAGCTGCGGTAAAAAGATAATCTTATCTTGTTACTTTTAAATTATCGGTGAATATATGAAAAAATCCCTTTAAATTCCTAAATTATATATACATTTCCTCCAAAATAGATTATAATGAATACAAGATAAGAAATTTCAGGAGAGGAGTGTATGGTTATGGCAGCAAATACAGTTATAACAATCGGACGTCAATATGGAAGTGGAGGACGGGAAATCGGTATGAAGCTAGCACAGGATTTAGGTATCAAGTGCTATGATAAGGAGCTGTTGGACCGTGCAGCCAAGGACAGCGGTATATGTCAGGAGTTGTTTGAGCATCATGATGAAAAGCCTACAAGCAGTTTTTTATATTCCCTGGTTATGGATACTTATTCTTTTGGTTATTCTTCCGCAGCCTTTGCAGATATGCCCATTAATCACAAAGTTTTTCTGGCACAGTTTGACACCATTAAGAAACTGGCACAAGAGGAGTCCTGTGTTATGGTAGGACGTTGTGCGGATTATGCATTATCTGATTTTGAGGGAGCCTTCAGTGTCTTTGTTCATGGAGATATGGACAAACGCATCCGCAGAATTGCAGATAAATATAATCTTTCTGATGCAGCGGCAAAGGATAAAATTCACAAAACGGATAAGCAGAGAGCCAGCTATTATAATTATTATACCAGTAAGAAATGGGCAGATGCGGACAGCTATGACCTTTGTTTGAACAGTTCTGTTTTGGGAATTGACGGCTGTGTGGAAATGATTAAGAAAATGCTGGAAATTAAGAAACGAGTGATAAAATAAGGGATTGATGCAAAAATCAAGATTCTTGGAAGGCGCTCCTTTGTGGGGCGTCTTCTTTCGAAGCTATCTTTGCCAAAAGGATAGAGGTATCAAAAGAAAGGACGATATTTTTATGCAATATAAAATTGGTATTGTTGGAAGATGATATAAATAGCAGAATTATTGAGTGAGCATTTGAAAAAGTACGGATTTGCAATATGGGTATGTAGTGACTTTACCAATGTTGCTGAACAAGTTTTAAATCATCAATTACAACTGGTGTTACTGGATATAAATTTACCATGTTATGACGGTTTCTTTTGGTGTAAAAAAATTCGTCGGCATAGCATGATTCCAGTTATTTTTCTATCAGCACGAAACATGGACTTAGACCAGATATATGCAATCGAATGTGGTGGCGATGATTACTTGACGCAACCATTTTCCTATGATGTAGTGACTGCTAAAATCAATGCCCATTTAAGAAGAATTTATGGGGAGTATGCTTTGCAGGAAAGAAAAACTGTAGAATTAGACCATGTGGTTCTAAATACAGAAACGCTAAAATTAGAATATTTGGAACATACCATAGCATTAACGAAAAAGACATTTTGGAATGCTTGATCCGGGCATACCCAACTCCTGTAAAGCGAAATGAATTATTACAACTCCTATGGGATACAGATGTTTTTGTAGAAGAAAATACCTTAAATGTGAATATAGGAAGGGCAAGAAAAAGGCTTCGAGAATTAAAATGCCCCTTTGAAATAAAAGCAATACGAAATGTAGGGTATGTTTTGGAGAAAATAAAAGATGAAGAAAATGATTAAACTATATTTGAAAGAACATCTTTCAAACCTTATTTCTGTATTTCTTTCCTCTTTCATAATCAGCGGAAGTCTTGCGTATCTTGAAAGAGATTTTGACTATTTTTATTAAGGTATTAAATTATTACAATACAGAATCTTTAATGAGGAAATTATGTACTTTCGTTGGATTTTCCGTAAGTTTAATTTTCCTGATTGCGTCTGTAAGCCTTATTTACTTTAGACTTTATACCTCTTTGGAAAGAGAAAAAAGAAATATGAATCTATGTACAAATTAGACTTTTCTCAAAAAGAAATGTACCGTACTATAGGAAGAAAAAAGTGTTATTGTGGATACCATTTCTTTTTGCAATCATAATTATGTGGGCTGGAATCCTCTATATTGATTCGCAAAGTGCTGTCAGCAGTTTTGGAATGTCGATAAAATATAGTATTATCTTTATTGTTGTATATTTCATTTTCTACTACTTTGTAAATATCATCTATCGAAGAAAATTTTTGCTTGATATATAAAAAAGTAAAAACAGGAAAATATTCGACAGTTATTAAAAAATCTAAAATTATAGAACTGAATAAATTACCACTTTAGTTCATGTAAACCATTAGTTTTGTGTGGGCTTTTTTAATGCTCACTTTTCGTATTTCTAAAAGGTATGAACGGTATTTCCGTTTATATATTTCAACGTATGCGGAAAGGAGGTGAGATTGTGAATACATCTTCTTTCGAGCATATCGTCAGAATACAGTTTAATGCTTTGATGATGACTGTCATTAAATGCACAGTAAAAAGCAGGAACAGGCAGTTTGCAAAACGTTCCAAGAGGGGGGATCAGAAAAGCGCCGCAAGAAGTCGATCTTTGGCAATGGGGAAAAATTCAGTACAAGTCTGATCCAACATAGTTTCACGGGCAAGAATAAAATCAAATAGACCGGACAATAGACCGGACAGCAGTTCTGATTCTTCTGCTTCATGAATTGAAAGCGGAATTTTCGGGTATTGATTGGTAAAATGGTGAAGAAGCGAAGTAAATCCATATTGTGATAAGAACGGAAGCGTTCCAATATTCAAAGCGTGAGCCGGGGTTTCACGGAAGCGCTGCATATGTGAGTTCATGATAGATAGTCTATAACCTTCCCCAAATAGCGGTCAATTTGACCGCTATAAAGATTCAAAACAATTTTGCATATTGCTTGACAAATTGGTAAGAGGATTAGGAATAAGTTTTAATAATTTCTTCGGCAATGGTTCGTTTTGCAATACAGCGATTCATTGCCTGTTTTTCTATGTAATGATGAGCATCAGGTTCACTCATGGACAGTTCGCTGATTAAAAGCCATTTTGCCTTATTGACCAGACGGATTTCAACCATTTTTTCCTCAATAGACAGAGACTTCTTTTCTAATTGTCTCAGCCGTTCTCTGGCACTTTCCATCCAATCGAGGGCATGTAATATGGTTAGCTTTGAAATTGGTTTTGGCAGAGTAAAAACGCCATATTCAGCAACCTTATCGTGGATATCAGCATGGATATCACTTTTTACTAAAAGTAACACAACGGACAGTTTTGTGGTACAAGTGTCAATCGCAAAACGAATACCCACATCATCATGTAGTGGAGCGTTGATGATAACAAAATCAAATGTTTTTTCAGCAAGCGTTTGTTTGGCAGCACTGACACTTGTAACAGAATGGACAGGGTAGTATCTTGTTTCAGGGAGCAGGTCAGCAAAGGCAGAGGTGAAGCTATCTGTTGCAGACACGATGAGTATACTGTAAAAGCGTTCTCTTAAACTCATTTGACACCTCCTCCTTTTTCGTTGGTTTTAATTATTTATTGCAATAAATATCTAATATAGCATCTGGTATATATTTTTTAATAAACTTGCTATTTACGGCCAAAGCGCATGCGGATTTGAAATCGCCAGGCAATTGTTCAAATTTTGCAAGAACATCAGCATCTGATTTATACAGGTTTATATCAGCCGGGCGTGCTAGTTCTAGTTTATTCTGGATACCATCCAGAATTGCATAAATTAGCAGGGCAAATGCCAGATAAGTATTTGCGGATGGATCTGGAGAACGAAGCTCTACACGTTGATATTTACCTACAGCAGCAGGAACCCTGACAAGCTGAGAACGATTCTCACTGGACCAGGAAATATATCCTGGAGCTTTATTAGTGCCAAAACGTTGATAAGAATTTTCCGTTGGGTTTAAAAATACGGTTATATCGGAAATCTTATCCAGAATAGCAGCAATCATATAATTGGTATTATCTGTATTATCAGAAGATTTTACAGATATATTAATATGAAACCCATTTCCGGGCTTATCTTTTAGCGGTTTTGGACTAAAGTCAGCAAAAAGGCCGTTGCGATTGGCTATTGTTTTCACAACAGTTTGGAAGGTCATGGCATTGTCTGCCGCAGTCAGTGGAGCGGAGTAGCGAAAATCAATTTCGTTTTGTCCCGGACCTTCTTCGTGATGAGAGCTTTCCGGCTGTATTCCCATTTGTTCAAGGGTAAGACATACTTCACGTCGGATATTTTCACCTTTGTCTTCCGGAGCAATATCCATGTAGCCAGCGTTATCATAGGGTTTTTTCGTTGGGTTTCCATTATCATCCAGAGTAAATAGATAAAATTCCTGTTCAGCACCAAAGAAGAACTGATATCCTAAATCCTGTGCATCCTGAACTGCTTTTCTCAGAATAGAACGGGTATCACATTCAAAGGTTTTGCCGTCTGGATGGGTAATGTTGCAATACATTCGTACCACACGCCCATGTTCTGGTCTCCATGGAAGAGGTGCAAGTGTGTCTGCATCCGGATGGAGAAACAGATCGGAATGGTTTTCATCGCCAAATCCTGCGATGGCAGATGCATCAATGGCAATTCCAAATTCAAAAGCGCGAGGAAGTTCCTCAGGCATAATGGAGATGTTTTTCTGTTTGCCAAACACATCACAAAAGGAGAGACGGATGAATTTTACATCTTCTTCCAGCACATATTGTATTACCTCTTCTTTGGAATATTTCATAAAAACCACCTACTTTCTAATTTGCTACATACATTTGTTTATATGGATTGTTACTGTCTGGTGTAATGACTGTAAAAGGAGCAGATAATAGTTTTTTCACAGAATATCCGAAATCTGTACAGTATTCGGACAGATATTTGCGTATTTCAGCTAAATCATCAGGGGTTGCACATCTGGCAGTTACTTGTGCCGGAAAGAGGATATCCTTACAGTCGCCGCGCAAAAACATTTTGCCGCCATGCATTCCGGTACATGGGAAATTACCTACAATTTGTTTATTGTTTGTGTGAAGACCAAGTACTATGATGATGCCACCAGCCTGATATTCACCAAGGAAGCTTCCGGCATATCCACCGATGATCATAACAGGAATCTTTTCTTTATACGCTTTCATATGAATTCCAGCACGGTATCCTGCATTGCCTTGGACATAGATTTTGCCTCCACGCATAGCATATCCGGCCGCATCGCCAATATTACCATGAATCAGTATCTTTCCCTCATTCATAGTGTCTCCTATTGCGTCCTGTGCATTGGAGTTTACGGTAATATTTGCATTGTTTAAGTATGCACCCAGTGCATTTCCCGGAACACCATGGATTGTAATATTTTTCCCGGACATACCTGCAGCGATAAATCTCTGGCCGCAGCAACCTTCGATAGTGCAGTCACTGTTGGTCTTGCGTAATTCTTCATTTACAGCTTTGTAATCTAAATTTGTTGCATCTATGATTTTCATATTATACCACATCTCCCAGTAATTGTTTACTCTTTTCTAAGCCCAATGTTATTTCCTCTTAACTTTTAAATATTAACAGTAACAATAGGTTAGCATTCTCCTGCATGAGAGATACCAAGTATCTCAAGTTCTTTTTTTGTTAATCCAATGCCGCGCAGCATCAGGCGGTTTCCACGCAAAGCCTCTATGGAGTTGATTCCCATGCCGCCCATGAGTTCTTTAATCTCATGCTTCCATGCTGTCATTAGATTCACAAGTCGCTGGCTTCCTGTTTCCGGATTCAGTCTTTTCACCAGCTCCGGACGCTGTGTGGCAATTCCCCAGTTGCAGATACCACTCTGACAAGTACGGCAGAGATGGCATCCCAGAGCCAGAAGAGCAGCTGTTGCAATATAGCATGCATCTGCTCCAAGAGCAATTGCTTTTACCACATCAGAAGCGCTGCGAATGCTGCCTCCTACTACAAGCGAAACTTGGTTGCGGATTCCTTCATCACGAAGCCTTTGATCTACTGCTGCGAGTGCAAGTTCTATTGGAATTCCCACATTATCACGGATTCTGGTAGGCGCTGCTCCAGTGCCGCCTCGAAACCCGTCAATGGCAATGATATCAGCGCCGCTACGGGCGATTCCACTGGCAATTGCTGCAATATTGTGGACAGCTGCAACTTTTACAATAATTGGTTTTTTATATTCGGTAGCTTCTTTCAGAGAGTAGACCAGTTGCCGCAGATCTTCAATGGAATAGATATCATGGTGAGGCGCCGGGGAGATGGCATCAGATCCCTCCGGAATCATTCTTGTGCGAGATACGTCTCCTACAATCTTTGTTCCTGGAAGATGGCCTCCAATTCCCGGTTTTGCTCCCTGACCCATTTTGATTTCAATACCGGCGCCTGCATTTAAATATGCTTCATGGACGCCAAAGCGTCCGGATGCTACCTGGACAATGGTGTTTTCTCCATAACAATAAAAATCTTCGTGAAGCCCCCCTTCTCCGGTATTATAAAGAATTCCAAGTTCCGTTGCTGCAAGTGCCAGAGATTTGTGTGCATTATAACTGATGGAGCCATAGCTCATAGCAGAAAACATCACAGGCATAGACAGTTCCAATTGAGGAGGAAGTGTACAGTCTAAAGTTCCGTCTGCAAGCCGATGTACCTGCTCTGGTTTTTTTCCGAGATAAACTTTGGTTTCCATAGGCTCCCGCAGAGGGTCAATGGGAGGATTGGTCACCTGGGAAGCATTGATTAAAATACGGTCCCAATAAACGGGGAGAGGGTTGGGATTTCCCATGGAAGAGAGCAGAACACCGCCGCTGTTGGCCTGTTTATAGATTTCTTTCATGGTGCCTTCTGACCAGTTTGTATTTTCACGGAAAGAGCAGTTGCTTTTGGTGATTTTTAAGGCTCTGGTAGGGCAGAAGGAAACACAGCGGTGGCAGTTTACACATTTACTCTCGTCGCATTCCATACGCTTTGTTTCACTGTTATAGGAATGTACGCCATTCGCACACTGCTGGACGCAGATCCGGCAGGAAATACAGCGGTTTTCATTTCGAATCACTTCAAATTCCGGGTAGATAAATGCAATGCTCATACTAAAACACCATCCTTTACTGTTATAATAACCGGCTCTCCGCCGGCAGGAGCCCAGATATTTTCAGCATCCGGCTCCATGGCACGGATAGCGGTTTCTTCACTGGCAATATAAACCATATCTTCTTTTTCTCCTACAACCATAGAGCGAAGTTTTAGTCGGTCATTGAGTGCCATCAGTCCGCCGTTAAAGCCAAAGACAATGGAAAATGGTCCGGTGATCAGAAGGCTTGGAAACATTGTTCTTAAGTAGGTATGTTTTTTCTGGTCTTCCAGATCAGCTTTTGATGCAATGGTACTCCAAAACGGAGCAGCAATGACGCTGGAGGCTTCTCCAAGAGTCAGACTTTGCCGGCGGAGCAGGTAATCTAAAATATACGTAATGACTTCTGTATCCGTTTGAAGAGTACACTTATATCCAAACATTTCCATGAATCGGCGGTTGGCATCATAGGAAGAAATCTCTCCGTTATGTACAACAGAAGAATCCAGAAGAGTAAAGGGATGTGCTCCTCCCCACCAGCCTGGAGTGTTGGTAGGGTACCGACCGTGAGCAGTCCAGGAATATCCCTGGTATTCATCTAATTTATAGAAAACACCAATGTCCTCCGGATAACCAACTGCCTTAAAGGTTCCCATATTTTTTCCACTGGAAAAGACATAGGCTCCGGGCATCTCGGTATTGATCTTCATCACCGTGCGTACCACATATTCCTTTTCATCCAGCTGCATGGATGTGAGAAGGGACTTTAAGGGAGCCACAAAATATCTCCAAATAATAGGCTCATCTGTGATCTCCGGTATTTTCCGGGTGGGAATGATTTCCGATTGTACGATTTCAAATCGCTCCTTTAAAAATACCTCACATTCTTTTCTGGTAGCCCTGCTGTCAAAAAACATATGAAATGCATAAAAATCTTTATACTCTGGATAAATTCCGTAACCGGCAAAGCCGCCCCCTAAACCATTGGAACGGTCGTGCATAGGTTTCATTGCATTGGTAATGCTTTCCCCGGATATTCTTTTCCCTTTTCTGGAAATCATAGCTGCAATGGCACATCCGGAAGGAATCCGTATCTGACCTTCTTTTTTCATTTTCCATTCCCTTCCTCTCTTTTATTTTAAAGAAAAAGGCGTTCATTTCGGAAGCAGAGAATATCTGCTTCCGAAATGAACGCCTTTGCTCATACGCATATTTATACAACGATATAACTTATTTGTCAATAAAATTTTCGGAGATTTTGTATGGTGGATTTATATTTGAAAAAAACAAAAAAATTATTGACAAAGAGGTTTGTCTGGTGTTATTATCCAAAACGTAAAGGCAAGGGCGTCTTTGAGTGTATAATCTCAGAGACGCTTTTTCCATTGTTACAATCAAGTAGTTTAAAGAAGGCAAGGGCGTCTTTCATGTAGATATCAGGAAAGACATCCTTGCCTTTTAATATGAAAGGAGTTGTCATTATGAAAAGAAAAAATGTATCAAAATACTTTGGATGTATGGTATTTGATGATAGGGTTATGAAAGCGCGCTTATCTGCAAAAGTGTACCAGTCTTTGAGAAAAACCATAGATGAAGGTGTGAAACTGGATAGCAGTGTAGCAGATGCTGTGGCAGAAGCAATGAAGGAATGGGCGGTATCAAAAGGTGCAACTCATTATACCCACTGGTTTCAGCCTCTTACCGGAATCACAGCGGAAAAACATGACAGTTTTATTTCGCCCTCTCCAAACGGAGGCGTTATCATGGAATTTTCCGGAAAAGAGCTGATTAAGGGAGAACCGGATGCCTCTTCTTTTCCCTCCGGTGGTTTAAGAGCTACCTTTGAGGCAAGAGGATATACTGCATGGGATCCTACTTCTTATGCATTTATTAAGGGAAAAACCTTATGTATTCCAACCGCCTTTTGTTCCTATGGAGGAGAAGCCCTGGATAAGAAAACACCGCTGCTTCGTTCCATGAAGGCTCTGAATAAACAGGCACTTCGGATTCTCCGTCTCTTTGGTAATGACAAGGTAAACTATGTTACCACCTCTGTAGGGCCGGAGCAGGAATACTTCCTCATTACAAAAGAAATGTATGATCAGAGAAAGGATCTTCAATTTACAGGACGTACTTTATTTGGTGCAAGACCTCCGAAAGGACAGGAGATGGATGACCATTATTTCGGTGTGATTAAACCAAGAGTGGAAGCTTACATGGCAGACTTAAATGAGGAGCTATGGAAACTAGGCATTCTTGCCAAGACGCAGCACAATGAAGTGGCTCCGGCGCAGCATGAGCTGGCTCCTATCTATACAACAACCAACATTGCTACGGATCATAACCAGCTTACGATGGAAATGATGCAAAAAGTAGCTGCAAAACATGGACTTGTTTGCCTGCTTCACGAAAAACCTTTTGCCGGAGTCAATGGAAGCGGAAAACATAACAACTGGTCTATCTCCACGGACACAGGTGTAAACCTGTTGTCACCGGGAGAAACACCATATGAGAATGCTCAGTTTTTACTGTTTTTGTGTGCGGTGATCAAAGCAGTAGATGATTATCAAGATCTTTTAAGACTGTCTGTAGCAACAGCGGGAAACGACCATCGTTTGGGGGCAAATGAAGCTCCGCCTGCAGTGGTATCTATGTTTCTGGGCGATGAGCTAAACGGTGTTTTAGAAGCCATTGAAAAAGATATTCCTTATGCGGGAGCAGAGAAAACACAAATGAAGCTTGGTGTGGATGTACTTCCCAAATTTAATCGAGATACTACAGATAGAAACCGCACATCACCCTTTGCTTTCACAGGAAATAAATTTGAATTCCGTATGCTGGGCTCTTCCAACAGCATTGCATGTGCCAATATGATGCTCAACAGTGCGGTGGCAGAAAGCCTGAAAATCTATGCAGACAGACTGGAGAATGCAGAAAACTTTGAAGAAACCCTTCATGCCATGATTCGGAAGACTATCAAAGATCATAAGCGGATTATTTTCAATGGAAATGGTTATGATGATGCATGGATAAAAGAAGCAACAGAAACAAGAGGACTTTTGAATTATCCGTCCACACCGGATTGCATGCCGCATCTGTTGGATGAAAAAAATGTCAGAATGCTTACTTCTCATAAGGTGTTCTCAAGGACAGAGCTGGAATCAAGATGCGAGATTATGCTGGAAAACTACTGTAAAACTATTGTAATAGAAGCAAATACCATGGTGGACATGGCAAAAAGAGAAATTATTCCGGCGGTAGAGGCTTATACAATGGAATTGGCAAAGACAGTTTCTACAAAAAAAAGTGTAGATAAGACACTGGCATGTCAGTATGAAAGTAGTTTGATAAAGAAACTTTCTATACTTACGGATCAGATAGCATTCAGGACAGATGCATTGGAAACTGCATTGGTAGAAATTCAGGATATGAAAGATATTAAGACACAGTCTTGTGAAATCCGAGATACTGTATTAATCAGAATGCAAGAATTGAGAATTGCCTGTGATGAAGCAGAAACCGTTACGGCAAAGAAATACTGGCCGTTCCCAATCTATGGAGACTTGTTGTTTAGTGTAAAATAAAAATGAAAATCGGGTTTTGTTTATGACGTGGAAAATGTGATGAAGATCAGAACTGGCGAGGAAGGCTTTGATGCTTTACAGGATGTAGAATAAATGAAAGTACAGGAAACTGTTTACAGCGAGTATGGGAGAGTGAGAGCCATGTAGCGGCTCCTGAAAATGGAGGTAAAATGTATGTGTTCGATCATGGGATATTGCGGCCAAGAAGCCGATTTAGATAAATTTAAACAAGGTTTTGACCAAACCATTTCCAGAGGTCCGGATGACAGCCGGATTATTGATACGGGAAATGGTCTTCTTGGGTTTCACAGGCTGGCCATTATGGGGCTGACACCGTCCGGGATGCAGCCTTTCCAGATGGGCAGCAGTTATGTAGTCTGCAATGGGGAGATTTATGGATTTGAGAAAATAAAAGAAGATTTGTCCTGCCGTTATTCCTTTGTAAGTGATTCGGACTGTGAAATTCTTTTGCCGCTGTATAAGGAATACGGTACAGATATGTTTGCCATGCTGGATGCAGAATTTGCTTTGATTCTCTATGATGGGGAAAAAGGGGAATATATTGCCGCCAGAGATCCCATTGGAATACGTCCTCTTTATTATGGATACGACGAAAAAGGTGTGATTCTGTTTGCCAGCGAAGCCAAAAATCTGGTAGGGTTAACGAACAAAATCATGCCCTTTCCGCCTGGATACTATTATAAAAATGGCAGCTTTACCTGCTACTGCGATATTGCAGAAACCGAAGATGTATGCCGGGATGATCTGGAAACTGTATGCCGGAAGATTCATGATCTGCTCATAGCAGGGGTAAAAAAACGCCTTGTAGCAGATGCTAAGGTGGGATTTCTTCTATCCGGCGGACTGGATTCGTCTCTCGTCTGCGCCATTGCGGCAAAAGAAAGCACAACCCCCATCCGTACCTTTGCCATTGGTATGACGGAAGATGCCATTGACTTAAAGTATGCCAGGCAGACAGCGAAGTATATTGGCAGTGAGCATACAGAGGTTTATATGACACCGGAGGAAGTTATTGATACACTGGAAGAAGTAATCCGGATTCTGGGAACCTATGATATCACCACCATACGTGCATCGGTGGGCATGTATCTGGTCTGCAAAGCCATTCATGAGCAGACAGACATTCGTGTACTGCTTACCGGAGAAATTTCCGATGAATTATTTGGCTATAAATATACAGATTTTGCACCGAATGCGGAAGCTTTTCAGACAGAATCCCAAAAAAGGATCAGGGAATTGCATATGTATGATGTGCTTCGTGCAGATCGATGTATTTCTGTAAACTCTTTGGAAGCAAGAGTTCCATTTGGTGATTTAGACTTTGTAAAATATGTGATGGCGGCAGATCCGGGATTAAAGCTTAACACTTACGGAAAAGGAAAATATCTGCTCCGTCATGCGTTTGAACAGGACGGTTACTTGCCGGAAGAAATTCTATGGAGAGAAAAAGCAGCCTTTTCCGATGCAGTAGGGCATTCCATGGTTGATTATCTGAAGGAATACGCAGAAAGCAGATATACTGATTTCGAGTTCCAAGAAAGATGCGAAAAATATACCCATGCCAGACCATTTACGAAAGAGTCCTTATTGTACAGAGAGATTTTTGAGAGATATTATCCGGGACAGGCTGAGATGATTGCAGATTTCTGGATGCCAAACAAAGAATGGGAAGGATGTAATGTGAATGATCCTTCGGCAAGGGTACTTTTGAATTATGGTGATAGTGGAAAATAAAAGTAATTTTTGAAGAAAAAGTACCGAAATGCAAGAAAGGAAAGGATATAATCATGACCAAATATATTTTTGTGACCGGAGGCGTGGTATCCGGTCTGGGAAAAGGGATTACGGCGGCTTCGCTGGGCAGACTTTTAAAATCAAGAGGTTTAAAAGTAGCAGCACAGAAGTTAGACCCGTACATTAATGTGGATCCGGGAACTATGAGTCCATATCAGCATGGTGAAGTATTTGTGACAGAAGATGGGGCAGAAACGGATTTGGATCTGGGGCATTACGAGAGATTTATTGATGAAGATTTAAATAAATATTCAAATCTAACTACAGGAAAGGTCTATTGGAACGTATTAAACAAGGAACGAAGAGGAGAATACCTTGGTTCTACAGTTCAGGTGATTCCACATATTACAAATGAGATTAAAGAATTTGTATATCGTGTAGGAAAAAAGACGGATGCAGATGTTGTCATCACAGAGATTGGCGGAACGATAGGTGATATCGAATCTCAGCCATTTTTGGAAGCTGTACGTCAGGTTTCTCTGGAAGTCGGCGCGGCAAACAGCTTGTTTATTCATGTGACATTAGTTCCTTATTTGAGTGGCTCTGAAGAACACAAGTCAAAACCAACGCAGCATTCAGTCAAGGAACTTCGAGGACTGGGTATCAATCCTGATATTATCGTTCTGCGATCTGATAAACCTCTGGAAGAATCTATATTTCAGAAAATTTCTCTTTTCTGTAATGTGAAGCCAGACTGTGTGATTGAAAACAGAACGTTACAAAATTTATACGAAGCACCATTGATGCTGGAAGAATCGGGATTTTCAGATGTTGTATGCAGAGAACTTCATATTGATGCGCCTAAGCCGAATTTGGAGGAGTGGAAACAGATGGTAGACCGTATCCGAAATCGTTCTGAAGAAGTGCATATTGGTCTTGTTGGAAAGTATGTAAAGCTTCATGACGCATATCTCTCTGTGGCAGAAGCAATGGATCATGCAGGATATGAGTTGAATACATTTGTAAAAATAAACTGGATTGATTCAGAAAATATTACGAAAGAGAACGTAAACGATATATTAAAAGGATTGGATGGAATTATCATTCCAGGAGGATTTGGAAACCGTGGTGTTGAAGGAATGATCCTGTCGGCAAAATATGCCCGTGAAAATCAGATTCCATATTTTGGTATCTGCCTGGGGATGCAGATTGCTGTTATAGAATTTGCAAGGAATGTTCTGAAAATTGAAGATGCTCATTCGGGAGAATTTGACGAGCAGTGTACCCATAAGGTTATTAATTTTATGCCGGGGCAGAGTGAGAGAAGAGATAAAGGCGGTACACTCCGACTGGGGAGTTATCCTTGTAGTATCAAAGCTGGGACAAAAATAGAAAAATGCTATGGTGACAAACTGATTCATGAGCGTCATCGTCATCGTTATGAGTTTAATAATGAGTATCGTGAGCCATTGGTGAGAGCCGGACTTGTAATCAGCGGTACTTCTCCGGATGACAGATTGGTGGAAACCATAGAATTAAAGGAACATCCGTTTTTTTTAGGTGTACAGTTTCATCCGGAATTTAAGAGCCGTCCCAATCAGTCACATCCATTGTTTAAAGAATTTATTTCGACGTCATGCAAGGAGTCAAAAAGAAAAGAGAGGTAGAAAAATGTGTGGAATTATTGGATTTACAGGAAGGACAGAGGCTGTACCGAAATTGCTTGATGGTCTGGAACGACTGGAATACAGAGGCTATGACTCGGCAGGAGTCGCAGTTGTATCAGAGAATGGAAGGCTGCAAGTGAAAAAAAGTAAAGGTCGTTTGTCTGTTCTGAGGGAATTACTGGACTCTCAACAACCATTGTCTGGTAACGTTGGGATTGGTCATACGAGATGGGCAACCCATGGTGAGCCAAATGATACGAATGCCCATCCTCATGTCGGACAGGAAGGGAAGATAGCAGTTGTCCATAATGGGATTATTGAAAATTATCAGGAAATCAAACAATCCCTTATCCGCAAAGGAATTACTTTTTCTTCCGATACGGATACAGAGGTGATTGTTCAGTTATTAGAATATTACTATAAAAAAAATGAAAACCTTATGGATGCGGTTTATGCGGTTTTGAATCGCATCAAAGGCGCCTATGCAATGGGAATTCTCTGTTCCGATCATCCAAGACAGATGATTGCCGCAAGAAAGGATGCTCCTTTGCTGATCGGTTATGGCAAGGGAGAAAATTATATTGCTTCTGATGTGACTGCTCTTTTGTCACATACGAGAACAGTCACTTATATGGAGGACGGGGAAGTGGCAGTCATTGCAGCAGATCAAGTGCAGATTTTTGATCGAGACCGATTCCAGCTGGAAAAGGAGAAGCATAGTATCGAATGGGATGTTTCAGCAGCAGAAAAATGTGGATATTCACATTTTATGTTGAAAGAGATTATGGAGCAGCCGGAGGCGGTGCGGAAAACAATTTCTCCCAGACTGGTTAACAGAGAAATTGTGCTGGAAGAATTAAATGACGCGAAAGAGTTGATGAAGAACATTTCTAGAATCTATATTGTTGCATGTGGTTCTGCATATCATGTGGGTATGGTGGGGAAATATGCATGGGAAAAGCTTCTTCACATTCCAGTAGAAGCATGTCTGGCATCAGAATTCAGGTACAGTGAACCATTACTCGGTGAATCATCTCTTGTAATTGTGATCAGTCAATCTGGAGAAACACTGGATTCTATGGCAGCGCTTCGAGAAGCAAAGCGAAAAGGTTCCAAAGTCCTGTCAATTGTAAATGTTATGGGAAGTTCGATAGCAAGAGAATCAGATTATGTACTTTACACTTGGGCAGGACCGGAGATTGCAGTAGCAACCACAAAAGCGTTTACCACACAGATGGTGCTTTTACTTATGTTGGGAAATTATCTTACAAAACAGTTAAACAGAATTGAGCAGGACGAATATGCGGCGATTATCAGGGAACTTCAAAGTCTGCCGGAAAAGATAAGTGTCATTTTAAACAATTTGGAGCATTATCAGAAAACAGCAGCCAACTATTTCAATCATAACAGTATTTTTTATATTGGGCGTAATCTGGACTATGCACTTGGATTAGAAGGTTCTCTGAAACTGAAAGAAAAATCACTGTCTAATATCGTGGAAGTAAAAAGCAGAGGTGCTGAAGTAATTGCACTGACTACAGAGCTGACTGTAAACCAGATAGGCAGTCAGGCATCGGAAATGTTTGTAATACCAAAGACACATTTGCTTTTGCAGCCAGTTCTTGGTGTAATACCATTGCAGCTTTTCGCATATTATGTTGCATTAAATCGAGGCTGTGATATTGATAAGCCGAGGAATCTGGCAAAATCTGTTACAGTAGAATGATTGTGGGAGGAAATGAAGTTATGGCTATTCATGAAGAATGCGGTGTGTTCGGAGTGATGAGTACAAAAAGAGAAAATGTTGCAGAGTTTGTCTATTATGGACTTTATGCCCTGCAGCACAGAGGACAGGAAAGCTGCGGCATTGTTGTAAATGATGATGGTGTATTTTCGTCTTATAAGGATTTGGGGCTTGTGAGCGATGTGTTTTCTAAAGATATCTTGTCCCGTTTGCCAGAAGGGATTATGGCAGTGGGGCATGTAAGATATGGAACAACTGGCGGAACAACACGAAATAACTGTCAACCCATTGAAGTGAACCACCAAAAGGGAAAAATGGCGCTGGCGCATAACGGAAATTTGAGTAATGCATTGGAGTTGCGTGATAAGTTAGAATTATCTGGAGCTATTTTTCATACTACCAGCGATACAGAAACCATTGCGTACATGATCACAAGAGAAAGACTGAGGACACCGAGTATAGAAGAAGCAGTAAGCAATACCATGAATTTACTGGAGGGTGCCTACTCATTGGTTTTGCTGTCATCTGGAAAGATGATCGCGGCAAGAGATCCTTATGGATTCCGACCGCTTTGTTATGGACAGATGCCGGATGGCTCTTATGTGGCGGCATCCGAAAGCTGCGCACTGTCAGCGGTTGGGGCGAAATTTATCAGAGATCTGATTCCCGGTGAGATTCTGGTGTTTAGTCAAAATGGCGTGGTATCAAGGAAAGAACGCTGCGGAAAGCAGAAGAAGAAAACCTGTATCTTTGAATATATCTATTTTGCAAGACCGGATTCTGTCATAGATGGTATTTCAGTCCATGAATCACGAATGCACGCAGGAAAGCTGCTGGCAGAGAGTTATCCGGCGGATGCGGATATTGTGATCGGGGTTCCGGACAGCGGTCTAGACGCAGCCCTGGGTTATGCGAACAAATCTGGTATTCCGTATGGGATGGGACTGATCAAAAACAAATACATTGGAAGAACATTCATTTCTCCGGGACAAAATGAACGTCTGGATAAAGTCAGGATCAAGCTTTCTCCTGTAAAAAATGTAATCGATGGAAAACGTGTCGTGCTCATTGACGATTCTATTGTAAGAGGTACAACCAGTAAACGAATTGTAAAGCTGTTGCGTGACGCAGGAGCGAAAGAAATACATATGAGAATTTCAGCGCCCCCGTTTTTACATCCCTGCTATTATGGTACGGACATTGATTCAGAAGAGAATCTGATTGCCTGTCATCACAGTATGGAAGAGATCGCAGAAACGATTGGAGTGGATTCTTTAGGATATTTAGGGGTAGAGAAACTGAGTAAGCTGATTGACAATAACGAGTATTGTGCTGCCTGCTTTAATGGAGAATATCCAACCGAAATTCCGACAGATTTGCGTAAAGACCGCTTTGAAGGGAAACTGTCTGAGCGGGTTTAGAAAGAAGAGGATATTATGAAAAAATTTGACAGAAAGCTGATTCTGGAAGATGGCAGTGAATATTATGGATATGGTTTTGGTTCCGAAGATGAGAAAGTCACGGAAATCGTATTTAATACCTCTCCGGTGGGGTATCAGGAAATCATCTCTGATCCGTCCTATACTTATCAGACTGTTGTGATGGCATATCCGCTGATTGGTAACTATGGGATTGCTGAAGAAGATTTTGAAACAGAAACGCCAACGATTGGAGGATTGGTTGTAAGGGATTATAATGATCAGCCATCCAACTTCCGCAGTAAATATACATTATCCGAAATCATGGAGAAATACCGGATTCCAGGGATTTATGGAATTGATACCAGAAAGCTGGTACGTTCTATCCGTGATTTGGGAAGCCGAAAAGTATTGATTACAGATGCGGGTACTCTCCTGCAGGAGGGACTTTGCAAACTGGGTTCCTATGATATACCAAAAGATGCAGTAGCTTTTGTGAGCAGAAAAGAGATTCAGCAATATAGGATTCCAAACGGGAAATATCAGGTAGCTGCCATTGATTGTGGAATGAAGCAGAATATTGTGCGGAGTTTAAACAAACGAGGCTGCAACGTGACGATATTTCCGTGGAATACGTCCATAGAAGAAATAGACAAAGTAAAACCTGACGGCATTTTTTTATCCAATGGACCGGGAGATCCGATGGATGTACAGCCGGTTATAGAGCTGGTGAGAAACCTACGGGGGAAATATTCAATCTTTGGAATCTGCCTTGGTCATCAGATCATTTCCCTTGCCTATGGGGCAGGAACCTATAAGTTAAAATTTGGACACAGGGGAGGAAATCATCCGGTAAAAAATCTTCTGACAGGAAAGATAGAAATTACTTCCCAGAATCATTCCTATGCAGTGGACAGGGAAAGTTTCGGGCATACCCGGCTGAAAGTAACACATATAAATCTTCTGGATCAGACAGTAGAAGGTGTTGTATGTGAGGAAGATAAGGTGTTCAGTGTACAATATCACCCGGAAAGCGCACCGGGACCGCAGGACAGTGGATATTTGTTTGATCAGTTTATAGAAATGATGGAGGGAACAAAAGATGGCGAAAAGAACTGACTTGAAGAAAATACTTGTCATTGGTTCCGGTCCAATCGTGATCGGTCAGGCGGCAGAATTTGACTATGCAGGGACGCAGGCATGTATTGCGCTGAAAGAGGAAGGATATGAAGTCGTATTGTGCAACTCCAATCCAGCAACAATCATGACAGATACCACCATTGCAGATAAAGTATATATGGAGCCGTTGACTTTGGAATACTTAGCCAAGATTGTCCGTCATGAACGTCCGGATGCTATTATACCGGGAATGGGCGGTCAGACAGGGCTTAATCTGGCAATACAGCTTGAGAAAAAAGGAATTTTGAAAGAGTGCCATGCGGAACTTTTAGGAACTGGAAGTGAGAGCATTGAACGGGCAGAGGATAGGGAACTTTTTAAAGAGCTTTGCGAAAACTTAGGAGAGTCAGTGCTTCCGTCTGTCATTGTTAATACGGTGGAGGAAGCTATAAAAGCTGCTGAGGATATTGGCTATCCTGTGGTACTTCGCCCGGCATTTACCCTTGGCGGAACCGGAGGCGGTTTTGCAGATGATGAACAGGGGGTTCTCAGTCTGATTAATAATGCTCTCGCTTTATCGCCGGTTCATCAGGTTCTGATAGAGAAAAGCGTCAAGGGATTTAAAGAAATTGAATATGAAGTGATACGTGATGCTAATGACACGGCAATTACGATCTGTAATATGGAAAATCTGGATCCGGTAGGAATTCACACAGGAGATTCCATTGTGGTATGTCCGTCACAGACACTGACGAATAAAGAATATCAGATGCTTCGTGACAGTGCCTTGAAAATCATCCGTGCCTTGAACGTGGAGGGAGGTTGTAATGTACAGTTTGCACTTGATCCGGATTCTTTTCAGTATTATCTGATCGAGGTAAATCCACGCGTATCCCGTTCCTCTGCATTGGCATCAAAGGCAAGCGGATATCCGATTGCAAGGGTATCTGCGAAAATCAGTGTAGGAATGACTCTGGATGAGATTATGCTGGTAAATACGCCTGCATCCTTTGAACCGGCTCTGGATTATGTGGTAACAAAAATGCCGCGTTTTCCATTTGATAAATTTACCGATGCAAATCAGAAGCTGGGTACACAGATGAAAGCAACTGGGGAAGTCATGAGCATTGGCAGAACTTTTGATGAGAGTCTGTTAAAAGCAATCCGTTCTCTGGAAACAGGTGTAAATCATTTGTATATGGAAAAGTTTGAAAAAGAAGATAAAAAGGCTTTGATGGAATATATCAAAATCGGAACGGATGACCGTATCTTTGCCATTGCCCGATTGCTCCGAATGGGTGAATCGATTTCCAATATCAGGGAGCAGACACGCATTGACCGTTTCTTCCTTGATAAGATGAAAAAGATCATTGATATGGAGAAAGAACTGAAGCAGTGTACGGGTAACAGGGAACTTTTGTATCAGGCAAAGAAGTCAGGCTTCTCAGATAGAACAGTTGGGTGGCTGTGGAATATGACGGAAACGGACATTTACAAAATGCGTAAGACACATGGCATTTTCCCAGCCTATAAAATGATTGATACCTGTGCATCAGAATTTGAAAGCTATGTTCCGTATTTTTATTCTACTTATGAGGATGAAAATGAATCAATCGTGGAAGACAGGAAGAAAATCATTGTATTGGGTTCCGGTCCCATCCGTATCGGACAGGGTATTGAGTTTGATTATTCAACAGTGCATGCAGTGAAAACCATTAAAGAAGCAGGATATGAAGCTATTATTATCAATAATAATCCAGAAACTGTGTCTACGGATTATACCACATCTGACAAGTTGTATTTCGAACCTCTTTGCATAGAAGATGTTATGAATGTCATTGAAATGGAAAAGCCGGATGGAGTTATTGTATCACTTGGCGGTCAAACTGCTATCAATTTGGCAAATTCATTGAGAAGGCGAGGGGTGAAATTGATTGGCACGGACTGTGTGGCAATCGAAAAAGCAGAAAACAGAGATTCATTTGAAAAACTGTTAGCAGAGCTGAAAATACCACAGCCAAAAGGAAAGGCTGTAACAAATATAAAAGATGGCGTAAAAGCGGCAGAAGAAATAGGATATCCAGTACTGGTACGTCCGAGCTTTGTACTTGGAGGACGAGCCATGCAGATTGTTGCAAAGGAAGAACATCTGCGATATTATCTGAAAACGGCGGTGGAGATAGATGAAGATAAGCCGGTATTAGTAGATAAATATATCGTTGGAAAAGAAATTGAAATTGATGCTATTTGCGATGGCACAGACGTATTTGTTCCGGGAATCATGGAGTTGGTAGAAAGGACAGGGGTTCATTCCGGCGATTCTATTAGTGTATATCCGACGTTCAGCATCTCAGCTAAGGTAAAGACTACGATTTTGGACTATGCAAAAAAACTGGGGATTGGGATTGGCATTGTGGGACTGTTTAATATCCAGTTTATCGTGGATAAACAGGAAAATGTATTTATCATCGAGGTGAATCCGCGGTCTTCAAGAACGGTTCCATTTTTGTCAAAAGCAACTGGATATCCCTTGGCTGATATTGCAACGAAAGTCATTCTTGGAATTAGTCTGAAGGAGCAGGGAATTACTGTGAGTTATCCCGAAGAAAAGAAGAGGTGGTATGTAAAAGCACCAGTGTTTTCCTTTGCAAAGCTGAATGGTATGGATGCTTACCTGTCACCGGAGATGAAATCAACGGGAGAAGCAATCGGATATGATAAAAAACTTCACAGAGCAATGTATAAAGCAATGATTGCTTCCGGTATTCGTGTGCAGAATTATGGAACAGTCATCGTGACGCTGGCAGATGAGGATAAAGCCGAAGCCCTTCCGCTAATCAGACGTTTTTATGATATGGGGTTTAATATAGAAGCAACCTCTCTTACAGGAGAGTATTTAAAACAGTATGGAATCCGTACTCGTATACTTAGAAAACCATCAGAAGGAAGCAGTGAGATACTGGATGCAATCCGTGCAGGATACGTCAGTTATGTTATCAATACCCGTGCAATTCTTTCCGGTGTTCATTATGAAGATGGAGTTGCAATCCGAAATGCGGCAACGCAGAACAATATAACTATGCTTACATCTCTGGATACGGTAAAAGTACTTTTAGATGTTTTAGAAGAAGTGACAATTGGTGTTTCTACGATTGATGCAGAATGAAAGAATTCTACAAGGAGGAAAATAAAATGATCAGACCAAACAAGTATTACAGCGAATTGAAAGATTCCTATCTTTTTTACAATATTGCTCAGAAGACGAAGGCTTATGTAGAACAGCATCCTGGGACAAAGCTTTTAAGAATGGGGATTGGAGACGTTTCACTGCCATTGTGCGATGCTGTGATCCGGGCGTTGCATGAGGCAGTGGACGATCAGGCTTCAAAAAGCAGTTTTCATGGATATATGCCGGAATGCGGCGCCTCTTTCTTGAGAGAAAAGATAGCAGAGCATTATGAAAAAAGAGGCGTTTCTTTATCAGCAGATGAGGTGTTCGTTTCCAGTGGAGCAAGTGATGAACTTGGAGATATTTTAGATTTATTTGAACGCTCCAGTTCTGCTTTGGTAATTGAGCCGGCTTACCCGGCATATGTGGATGCGAATGTAATGGCTGGAAGGAAGATTGTGCACCTTTCTTCTTCAGAAGAAAATAACTTTTTACCAGAGCCAGGTGAAGATATAAAGGCTGATTTATTATATATATGTTCACCTAACAATCCTACCGGAGCAGTTTTCTCACGTGAACAACTTCAAGCATGGGTAGATTTTGCAAACGAGAACGGTTCGGTTATTCTATTCGATGCGGCATACGAAGCTTTCATTGAGGATGAGACACTTCCCCACAGCATTTTTGAACTGGATGGAGCAAAAACATGTGCGATTGAAATATGTTCATTGTCTAAGACGGCTGGTTTTACAGGTACCAGACTTGGATATACGGTAATACCAAAAGCTTTGAAACGCAATGGTATGAACCTAAATGAAATGTGGATACGAAATCGTACAACAAAAACGAACGGTGTGTCTTACATCATTCAGAAAGGTGGGGCAGCAGTCTTCACAGAAGAAGGACAAAGACAGATTCACGAAAATATTCAGATTTATAAGAGAAATGCAAAGATATTGATGAAAGCACTTGATCAGATTGGAATCTGGTATTGCGGTGGTAAGAATGCGCCGTATATCTGGATGCGGTGTCCGAAGGGAATGAAAAGTTGGGAATTTTTTGACTACTTATTACATAAAATACAGGTTGTGGGAACCCCGGGAGAAGGATTCGGCGCAGCGGGAGAAGGGTATTTTCGTTTTTCAACATTTGGTTCACCGGAGGATACAAAAGAAGCGGCAGAAAGGATTGTAACGTTATTTTCAAAATAATAATGAAAAGACAAATGCATTCATTTTGAGAGCAGAAATAATTCCACTCTGTTATGAATGCATTTGTTCATATTAAGGATACATATAACGAACAGATCAGGTTTTCAGGATTTTACTGCCACTATAGGAAGTTTGTTGCGATAAACAGCCAGTTCCTCATCAGATGGGATGTAATCGTCCATATCGCCATCGTGGAATTTTTCATATGCAACCATATCAAAATATCCGGTGCCTGTAAGACCAAATACAATTGTTTTTTCTTCCCCGTTATTTTTGCATTTCAATGCTTCATCAATAGCAACACGTATCGCATGGGAACTTTCCGGTGCAGGCAAGATTCCTTCTACTCGGGCAAAGTACTCGGCTGCTTCAAAGACTTCCGTCTGTTTTACACTGGTTGCTTCCATAAGTCCCTGATGGTAAAGCTCCGATAGAGTAGAACTCATGCCATGATAGCGAAGACCACCTGCGTGGTTCGCAGAAGGGATAAAGTCACTGCCAAGAGTATACATCTTTGCAAGTGGGCATACCATACCTGTGTCACAAAAGTCGTAGGCATATATACCTCTGGTAAAACTAGGACAAGATGCTGGTTCGACAGCTATGATACGGTAATCTGCTTCTCCACGAAGTTTTTCTCCCATAAATGGTGCGATCAGACCACCAAGATTAGACCCGCCGCCAGCACATCCAATGATAATATCCGGCTTAATATTGAATTTATCGAGTGCAGCTTTGGTTTCCAAACCAATCACAGATTGATGCAGAAGTACCTGATTAAGAACGCTGCCTAACACATACCGGTAACCATCGCTTGTTACAGCTTTTTCTACAGCTTCAGAGATGGCACAGCCGAGGCTTCCGGTAGTTCCCGGATGTTCTGCAAGAATCTTTCTTCCAACTTCTGTTTCCATGGAAGGAGATGGTGTCACTGATGCACCGTATGTGCGCATGACTTCACGTCGGAAAGGTTTTTGCTCATAAGAGCATTTTACCATATATACTTTACAGTCAAGATCAAAGTAGGAACAAGCCATGGAAAGGGCAGTACCCCATTGACCGGCTCCGGTTTCTGTGGTCACTCCTTTAAGTCCCTGTTTTTTAGCGTAATAAGCCTGTGCAATAGCTGAGTTTAGTTTATGGCTGCCACTGGTGTTATTTCCTTCAAATTTGTAATAGATTTTTGCAGGAGTTCCTAGCTTTTCCTCCAGACAGTAAGCACGAACAAGAGGAGATGGACGATACATTTTATAGAATGATCGAATTTCTTCCGGAATTTCAAAGTAAGCAGTATCATTGTCAAGTTCCTGTGCAATCAGTTCCTCACAGAATACACCTACCAGTTCTTTGGCTTTCATCGGTTGGTGTGTGCCAGGATTTAATAATGGCGCCGGTTTTTGTTTCATATCAGCACGCAGATTGTACCATGCTTTTGGCATCTCGGATTCATTCAGATAGATTTTGTAGGGGATTTTTTCATTTTTCATAGTCATTACCTCCAAATAAATGCTGGTTATGTGTTTTGAGTTGCTTTACTATTTCTGTACAATCATTCGACGCCATCGTTTGGTTAATAACATGATATTCGCCTCCTCGTAATAAAGAAAACTTCACTTGGTTTTTATCCTGAACCAGGAATCTGAAAAATAAAAAAATCCCTGACAGAATACAACAATCTGTCAAGGACGAATCACGTACAAATATATACAGTACGACACTATCCGCGGTACCACCTTGATTCATAGGATTACTCCTATGTGCTTAGCAGGATACCAACATATCCCCGGCAATTTACGTATGCCTGCACGTTGCAGAATACTAGGTGTAAATAAATATACACTTTTGACTGCACCCTCAGCGGTCCATTTGACAACTTGTTTCTCACCTGACTCTCAGCAACACAGGCTCTCTGTAAAGGCATCATTGCCGTTATCTCCGCTTCAACGGTTTATCATATTGAATTGACATGATATTAACACTGATTGATATGGGTGTCAATAGGAAAGTTAAAAAACTGGAAAAATTTTTTTGCTTAAGATATAATATGCCATATCAATGGTGTTTTTAAGTTATAATTAAGGTTCTACATTTATTTTTAAAAGAAATAGATTTATTTGATGATGAGGTTGAAAAAGTGTAATGAGGAGGAGCATATACAATGCGGTTATTATTGGCTGAAGATGAAAAAGCATTATCAAAAGCACTGGTGGCAATTTTGGAGAGAAATAACTATTCGGTAGATGCAGTCTATGATGGCCAGAGTGCCTTGGATTATCTGGAAATGGATAATTATGACGGGGTAATCTTAGACATTATGATGCCCAAAGTAGATGGCCTTACTGTATTAAAAAGAGTCAGGGAAAAGGGAAATCTCATCCCGATTCTATTATTGACAGCAAAATCAGAAGTAGATGATAAGGTGGAAGGGCTGGATGCCGGAGCCAATGATTATCTGGCAAAACCTTTTCATTCTAAAGAACTTCTGGCAAGAATCCGTGCCATCACAAGAACACAAGCCGCACAGGTAAACTCAAAACTAACTATGGGAAATGTAACGCTAGACCGGGCTACTTTTGATCTTTCTACTGCAAAAGGAAGTTTCCGCCTTGCGAACAAAGAGTTTCAAATGCTGGAGCTTTTGATGTGCAATCCTCACCAGCTCATTTCCTCGGAACGTTTCCTGGAAAAAATATGGGGATATGACAGTGAAGCAGAAATCAATGTGGTATGGGTTTATATTTCTTATCTGAGGAAAAAATTATCTGCCCTCCACGCAGATATCCAAATCAAAGCCACAAGAAACGCAGGATATTCACTGGAGGAGAATCCGTCATGATCAAAAAACTTCGTATCAAATTAATTGCTGCATCTATGGCTTCACTTTTTTTCGTTCTTTTTGTGATTGGAGGAATCGTAGGCATTTTAAATTACAGGAAAGTCGTGGAAGATGCTGATCGGGTTCTCGAAATTCTGGAGGAAAATGCAGGAAAATTCCCGCAAAAATTCCCAGGAAACAGAAAAGATGACCGGCCTGGAATGTCACCGGAAATTCCTTATGAGTCCAGATTTTTTTCTGTTTTACTTAATGAAAATGGTGACATCATTTTAACAGATACTTCAAAGATAGTGTCCATTGATACAGCAAAAGCAATGGAATATGCTTCAGAAGTTTGGGAAAAAGAAACAGAAAAAGGATTTTTGGAGGATTACCGGTATTGGAGATGTTCTTCCAATGGGGAAGTACGTATTATTTTCCTGGATTGCAGGCGGCAATTAGACAATTTCCAGAACTTTTTGCTGACAACATTTGGTGTATCCGGCATTGGGCTCTTATCTGTGTTTATTTTAATGGTTTATTTATCTGCCCGTATTGTAAAGCCATTCTCTGATAATTATGAGAAACAGAAACGTTTTATTACCGATGCAGGACATGAATTAAAAACCCCATTGACGATTATTGAAGCTGATACCGAGGTTTTGGAAATGGACTTTGGGGAAAATGAATGGCTGCAGGATATCCAGGGACAGACAAAACGGCTTGCAGACCTGACCAATACCCTTGTCATGCTTTCCCGTATGGAGGAAGGGCAGAACAGTTTTAGAAAAATAGAATTTCCGCTATCCGATATGGTGGAAGAAGTATGTCATACCTTCCAGGCTCCGGCAAAGATACAGGAAAAAAGTTTAACAAGCACCATTGAACCAATGATTTCCATGAAGGGTGATGAAAAAGCAATCCGTGGTCTCATAACGATTCTTCTTGACAATGCAGTAAAATATACCAACATAAATGGGCAGATTTCTGTTACTTTGGAAAAGAAGAAAAACCGTATCTGCCTGTCTGTTTTTAATACAACAGAATTTATTTCCAAAGAACAGATTCCCCATTTATTTGACCGGTTTTACCGTACAGATGCTTCCAGAAATTCCCAGACCGGCGGATATGGTTTAGGACTTTCGATTGCAGCAGCTACGGTAGAGTCTCACAAAGGGAAAATTCTTGCGGAAACAAGGGATGAAAAATCGTTGCGGATTACAGTAAACCTTCCAGCATAAATTTTTAACAGAACGGATACAAAATCAATACAGGGTTCTGAATTACAGTGATTTTTTAGTATCTATGTCAATATGTGTATTAAAATTTCTATTATTTGAATATACATTTCCGCTTTGATTTTTTATGATATTAAAGTCGGAGTGGAGGTATTTTCCTGGGTTACATCCTATTTTTAAACGGAAGGCTTTGGCATATCGGCTTTGGCTGCTAAAACCGCAAAGTGCAGAAACGTTGGCAATGGAATAGTTACCATCACATAAGTATTTTAAACTCTGCGTAATGCGATAATCTGTCAAGTATTGCGAAATGGTGACGCCTGTCATGTGCTTAAAAATTCTACAACAGGTCTCTTTTGACATTGCGGTATGCTTTGCCAGTTCATTTAGAGAGAACGGTTTTTGATAATGTTCATGCAGATAATCAAGCATAATCCGTAATTTGCGTAAATGCTCCTGGTTTGATGGAGAAAAAAGTTTAAGCTTATTTTTGTTATTTAAAAGGATCATGTAGAAATAGTCTAATATAAGACTCTTGATTTTTAATTGAAAAAAGTCAGATTTGCTGTCAAATAGGCGGATAATTTCCTCCAACTTTTCTATTAGAAGCTTATCGGAGGAATTTTTCTGAAACAGCGGTACACAGGGAATATTGGTATTATATAAAAATGGATGGAAGCAAGTTCTATCCAGGTCGTTTCCTGGTATATCGTAAAGAAACATTGGTTGTAAAATGATAGTATCGATGATTGCGCGGCTGTTTTGTACAGGAAATGCACTGTGAGGAATATCGGAATTAATCGTGATGGCGTCTCCGGGATACAAAAAATAGGATGTTTCAGCTATTTGGTATTCCACAATCCCTTGTTTTACAATTCCTATTTCCAGATCATCATGCCAGTGACAACGGATACATTTTTCTTCAAAGGAGAAAAGATCGTCGTGGGATACGGTAAGAGGAAAGAAAAAGGTACTGTGTTCAACCAATTCTTTTTTTGTTTCATTTATAGGCACAGTTCTCTTTTTCATGTTAATACCCCCATCCATGTTTTGTTATCAATATAGGTATTAATATAAAGGATACATAAATAAATATCAAGGGGGATTATCATGAAACGATCCAAAAGTACAAAAACTATAGAATTTACAGTTGGAAGCCCATTCATTTCTATTTTAAGATTTGCGCTCCCGGTAATAGGGGGAAATCTTTTTCAGCTTTTTTATACACTGGCCGACAGCGTAATTGTGGGGCAGACACTGGGAGCAGAATCGCTTGCAGCAGTAGGAGCAACCAGTATTATTGTCTACTTTGTTTTATGTTTTATACAAGGAATTACCAATGGATTTGGAATTTGTCTTGGACAGAAATGTGGAGCGAAAGATGAAAAAGGAATGAAAAAGTGTATTGCTGCAACAGCAGTTTTAAGTATTGGTTTTACTATTATAATCACAGCACTTTTCTGCGGATTTTCACATCCTATTTTAAGGGTAATGAAAACACCACAGGATATATACAAGGAAGCTTATATCTATATGTTCATTATTCTGTTAGGAAGCGGAGCTACATTTTTTTATAACGCTATTTCTAACATTTTGCGGGCATTGGGAGATTCCGAAATTCCTCTGTTTTGCCTGATATTTTCTTCTATCTTAAATATCGTATTAGACATTGTGTTTATTGTTCCGATGAAAAGCGGAATAGCAGGAGCAGCCTGGGCAACTGTGCTGTCTCAGTTTGTTTCGGCTATTTTATGTACAGTTGCCGGTGTAAAAAAGTTTAGAGAATTACATTTATCCAAACAAGATTTTGAAGGTATAAAGCCTTATGCTTCTCAATTAGTAAAGGTAGGATTTCCTATGGGATTCCAAATGTCTGTCATGTGTATTGGTCAACTTTCCATGCAGAGTGCGGTAAATAGTCTGGGGAGTCAGGCAATCGCCGGATATACTGCAGCAACTAAAGCAGATCAGATATCTGTTCTGGTAAACAACGCAATGTCATCGACATTATCTGCGTATGTCTCCCAAAACTACGGTGCAAGGAATCAGCTGCGTATTAGCCAGGGAGTACGGGCAGCCCTTGTTCAAACAGAAGTCTTAAATATAGTTATGTGTGTTGGAATTTTGCTTTTACGGAATGTAATTGTAGAAATGTTTATTGCAAACCCAGGGGCAGAAATTAGATATTACTCAAACGGATATTTGTATTGGATAGCTCCAAGTTACGTTCTTCTTGGCATACTTACAATATATCGATGTGCGATACAGAGTATGCAAAACACAGTTGCCCCGTTTTTTGCATGTTTCATTGAGCTGGTAATGCGCATTGGAAGCACCATGCTAATATGTTCTATGTTTGGATACATAGGTGTCTGCGTAGCAACACCATTAGCTTGGCTGGGAGCATGTGTGTGTTTAGTGCCTGTTTATTACATACAAATCAGGAGCATGACCGATAATTCCTCTACACATTTTAGGTGTAAAACTACAGGGAAAAGAGATAGAATACAGAAAAAATAAAAATGATTTTACACAGCTTGTACAAACATAATTGTTTGATACAGGCTTTTTTTATGGAATAGAATTAGGGTTCTTTAAGGTGCAATTAAGGTAAATCTGATAAAGTACTCCTATCAAGAAAAACAGGAGGGAACACAAATGTATAAAGAAGAAAAATTACATATAAATGAGAAAAGAAATAGACGGATACAACGGAAAAAGCGTTCCGCAAAAAGAAGAATGTGGAACATAGCAACAACTGTTGCTTTCAGTGCTCTTCTTTTTGGGGTTGTGGAAGGCGGCACAAGCTATGCTGTGGAGCAGTATCTGATAGGACAAAATAATGAAGCAGTAACAGCAAATGAGACAAGTAGTACCACAGATACAAACGTGTTGTCCTTGTCTGCAACAACAAATTCCAGTACCGATCAGTTAAGTGTAACGGAAATTGCGGCATCAGGTCTTTCTTCTGTGGTTTCTGTTACAAACATATCCGTACAGGAAGTAGAAAATTATTTTGGTGGACATGGAGGAAATCGGAGCAGACAGTTTTCTCCTTCACAGACAGAAGAAACCGTAAGCTGTGGCTCCGGAATTATATTATATGAAGAAGATTCCCAGCTCTATATGCTGACCAATTATCATGTGGTAGAGGGTGCTTCTTCTCTTTCTGTAACCTTTGTAGATGATGAGACGTATGAAGCTGTTTTGTGCGGTTATGATGCAGATATAGATTTAGCAGTGCTTAAAGTAGATACCTCTGCTTTATCAGAATCCACATATTCACAGAGCCACGTAGTAGAAATCGGGGATTCGGATGCTTTAGAGGTAGGTGAGCAGGTTGTGGCCATTGGAAATGCCTTGGGTTATGGCCAGTCCGTTACAACAGGAATCGTCAGTGCAGTCAATCGTTCCATTAGTGAAGATACTCAGTCCTCTTCCCTTGGCTATATTCAGACAGATGCAGCAATCAATCCAGGAAATAGCGGCGGTGCATTATTAGATATGGAAGGAAAATTGGTAGGAATCAATACAGCTAAAATTGCTTCGACAGATGTGGAGGGAATCGGTTATGCAATTCCGATTTCTCAGGTATTAGAATTGACTGAAGCTTTAATGGAATAAGATGATGAGGAGTTATGTGATATGAGAATAGAAAAATCAAAAAAGAAAATAGTCGGAATCATATTTGCGTTGGCAGCGGCAGGATTGCTCGTTTCATTTTCAAAAATGTCAACCGAAGAACCAATACAGGCTGAGTCAGACAAAGTAACTGAAAATGAGGCGAAATCTATTTATACAGAGGAATATTAGGAGGCTATAGAGGAGCAGATAGAGGAAGAAAAAAATAGTGGAATCTATACGGAAGATCAGATGTTGGTAAAAGAGAACCCATACGGAACAAATACATTATCTTTATATGTGTATTTTACTACAGAGGATTTGGTATCTGTATCTTATACGGTATCGGTTGCATTTTGGTACCAGTAACTCCAATCTCTCGTATGATTGGGAACAGATTAACGGAATTGAAACATCTATGAAGGAAGGGGAAATTTCGTATTATTACAAATATAAGGTAGATGAAAACAAGGGAACTTATTCATTGGTACAATCATTTGCGGTTCCTTATTCTGCTTATGTTAGCAGTGCGCAGGAATATGATGGGAATATTATTATCGATTCAGGTATGCAGGGAATCAAAATACAAAACAGGAGGACCATTATGGCTTATCAAACAACCTTTAAGCGTTATGAATTAAAATACCTGCTTAACAGGCAGGAAAAAGAACAGATTCTTCTGGCGATGCAGCCGTATATGAAACTGGATGATTACGGAAGAACCGTTATCAGAAATATTTATTTTGACACCGATACATTTCGGCTCATCAGGCGTTCATTGGAAAAACCGATATATAAAGAGAAACTCCGTATCCGAAGTTACAAACCTGTGGAGACAACCGATCCGGTATTTGTAGAAATTAAGAAAAAATATAAATCAGTCGTTTACAAACGTAGATTGCAGCTTCCGGAAAAGAAGGTTATGGAAAGCTTTCAGACAGGAGAACCCCTTCCGGTACATTCGCAGATCGGGAATGAAATACAGTATTTTCGTGATTACTATGAAAATCTTCGTCCGTCGGTATTCCTATCTTACGAAAGAGAAGCCTATTACGCTTTGGATGGTAGTGATTTCAGGGTGACATTTGATGAAAACATCCTTTATCGAAGAACAGATTTTTCTCTTGGAAGCGAGATATACGGAATGGCTTTATTGGGGGAAGACCAGACGCTGATGGAAATAAAAACTTCCGGTGGAATACCCCTTTGGATGAGTGAAACGCTTACGAAACATCATTTATTTAAAACATCATTTTCAAAATACGGTTCTGCTTATCAGCGTATGCTGGCAGAATCTTTACAGGGAGGATACAGTAATGTCTAATACTTTATTTCAGGGAATTTTTGATACCGATATAACCAATGTGATTTCTATTTCAGATTTTTTGTTATGTGTGGGATGCACACTTATTATCGGAGTGATCTTAGCGGGAACCTATATGTACGGAACCAAATATACCAAGAGCTTTGTTGCAACGCTGGCATTGCTTCCGGCTGTAGTCTGTGTGGTGATTATGATGGTGAATGGAAATGTGGGAACCGGTGTGGCGGTTGCAGGCGCTTTTAGTCTTGTTCGTTTTCGTTCCGTTCCTGGCTCGGCAAAAGAAATCGGGGCGATATTCCTTGCTATGTGTTCCGGCTTGGTAGCGGGAATGGGATATCTGGCTTATGCACTATTATCCGCAGTAATTCTTGGTGGCATTATGTTGCTATACAATCGGATGGATTTCGGAATGAGAAAGCATGGATTACGCTATAAAACCTTGCACATTACGATACCGGAGGACTTGGATTACAGTGGGGTATTTGACAAGATCTTGAAAAAATATACTACAGACTATGAGGTGGTACAGATCAAAACAACGAATATGGGAAGTTTGTTTAAACTGACGTATAACCTGACGTTAAAAAATCCGGCAACAGAAAAAGAATTAATTGATGCGCTACGATGCAGAAATGGGAATCTGGAAATTACCATGTGCAGACAGGAAACGATAGTCGGAGAATTATAGGAGGCGATGACAGATGAGAAAAAAGGAAGTTATATTGTTTATCCTGATGGGAACATTGTTGTTATCCGGCTGTAGTGCAAAGACAGAAGAAAATGCACAGCAAAGTACAGAAAATTCAGATACTGTAAGTACTTCGATTATGGAAATTGATACATCCGACATGTTTTCAGACAGGGACAAAGAAGTGGGTTATGAAGAAACAGAAAGCGTTGCCATTTCTCTTGCTGATGGAGGTTCTGCCTGCGAGTCAGACGCTGTGTCTATCACAGAAAATACAGTGACAATTAAAGAGGAAGGAACTTATGTGCTTTCAGGGGCTCTTTCAGATGGGATGGTGATCGTAGAGGCAGAAGATACGGATAAAATTCAGCTTGTATTCAATGATGTAAGTATTTCCAGCTCTCAGTCGGCAGCATTGTATATCAAATCTGCGGATAAAGTTTTTGTTACGACTGTTTCGGGAACGGAAAACAACCTGGAACACAACGGCACTTACACTGCTATCGATGAAAACAATATTGATGCAGCAGTATTTTCTAAATCAGATTTGACGTTGAATGGAGAAGGAACCCTTACAGTCACAGCTCAGGAAGGACATGGGATTGTATCAAAAGACGATTTGATTCTTACAAGCGGAACCTATGTAATCACAAGTGCCAGTCATGGAATTTCGGGAAAAGATAGCGTCCGTATCGCCAATGGTTCTTATACGATTGTATCAGAAAAAGATGGTATCCATGCAGAAAATACGGAGGATACCAGCCTTGGATTTGTGTATCTGGCAGGAGGAACCTTTGATATTTCTTCTCAGCAGGATGGAATCAGCGCCAGTTCATGGTTACAGGCAGAAGATGGAACCTATACCATTTTGACGGGAGAAGGAAGTTCCAGTGTACAAAGTCAGAGCAGCAGAGAAGGACACCCCATGGAACAGATGCAGCAGGAAAATGCGGAAGAAGATACAACCAGTATCAAAGGGATAAAAGCTGGTACGCAATTGGTATTGAATGATGGAACTTATGATATTGACAGTGAAGATGATGCACTTCATTCCAATGGAAATCTGGCTGTCAACGGAGGAACATATACATTATCGTCAGGAGATGACGGAATACATGCGGATGTTAATGCAACGATTTCCGGTGGGAACATAGATATCGCTCAAAGCTATGAAGGAATCGAAGGGTTAAGCATTGATATCACCGGTGGGGAGATTGCAGTGCAGGCATCTGATGACGGTATGAATGCTGCCGGCGGCAATGACAGCAGCGGTACAGAGGGATTCCGAGGAGGAGGCGATCAGTTTTCATCCACAGATGGCGCATATATCAATATTGCTGGAGGTACTCTTCGGGTCAATGCTTCCGGAGATGGCATCGACTCTAATGGGGATGTTACAGTTTCCGGAGGGGAAACTTATGTATCCGGTCCTACCAATGATGGAAATGGAACCTTAGATTATAGTGGAATAGCTCAAGTCACAGGTGGAATTTTTGCGGCTTCTGGTTCTTCTGGCATGGCACAAAGCTTTGACTCTTCTTCCACACAAGGAGTGATTATGGTAAACGTAGATGCGCAGGAGGCAAATACGAATATTGAACTGCTTAACAGCAACGGAGCAGAGCTTTTAAACTGGACAGCAGAAAAGCAATATTCTTCTATTATTGTAAGTTGTCCGGAAATCGAAGAAGGAGAAACTTACACAGTAAAAGCCGGAACAACAGAACAAAGTATCACCATGGATAGTCTTGTGTATGGAAGTAATGCTTCAGGTGGAGGAGTACCTGGAAATAACGACGGCAAAAGAGGAGGCAGGAAAGAAGGTGGCATGCAGGGTGGAACTGATAACGGGCAGTTGCCGGGAAATATGGAAAGACCTCAGGGAAATACACCGCCTGACGCTCCGTCCGGTGAGAATACAGATAACGGAACATCAGAAGGAGGTAGCAGCTTATGAGCCAATACCTGAAAATTGCTTTGATTCCAGCATATAATCCGGAGGAGTGCCTGATTCAGGTAGTACAGCAATTAAGCGAAAAAGGTTTCTGGATTTTAATCGTAGATGATGGAAGTGACAAAGAACATAAGCCAATCTTTCAGGAAATAGACGATGCCGGAAATGTACTGATTCTGCCACATGAGACAAACAAGGGGAAAGGCAGCGCCTTAAAAACAGGGATGGCGTATATTCAAAATCACATATCCGAAAATTATGTGGTAGTGACTGCGGATGCAGACGGTCAACACAGAGCAAAAGATGTAGAAATGGTATGGAAAGAGGCTAAAAACCATCCGGGATGTCTGGTTCTTGGAAGCAGAAAAATACAGAAGGAAACTCCCTTAAAAAGCAGGATAGGTAACCAGATTACCCGTATAGCCTATATGCTTATCACAAGTGTCCACATTTATGATACCCAGACAGGACTTCGTGCTTTTGATAAGACACTTCTTCCGGAATTGCTTACAATTCCGGGAGAACGGTATGAGTATGAAATGAATGTGTTATTAGTATGTTCCAGAAAAAAGATTTCTCTAAGGGAAATTAGGATTGAGACCATTTATATCAATGACAATGCCGGTTCTCATTTTAATCCTTTGAGAGATTCCTACAAGATTTATAAAGAGATTTTTAGGTTTTCTGCCTCATCTATGGTGAGTTTTATTCTTGACTATGGAATATACAGTCTGTTTCTTTGGTTGACTGCAAGTTTTTCAAAAAGTATTTCCTTGTTTCTTTCCAATGTAATGGCAAGAATCTTGAGTGGGTGTTTTAATTATCAGGTAAACCGTAATCTGGTTTTTCAAGAAAAAACAGATTCAGGGAGAACCGCTGTGCAGTACGTTTTGTTAGCAGCAGGAATTTTGGCAGGAAATACGATTCTTCTGGAAGTTTTCATATATCTTGGTATGAATCAGTATATAGGAAAACTTTGTACGGAACTGATATTTTTCATCATAAGCTGGTTTATTCAAAGGACATTCATATTCAGGCGGCAAAGAAGTGGAGGTTAAAATGTTCAAATATTTAAAGAAGCATTGGAGCTGTATTCTATATGGTGTAGCGCTGTTTGGGTTCACCTGTTATCTGCTCATGGATACTTTTTTAATTTCACAAGTTTACCGTGTGGCAGAGAAAACAGAAGGGCAGAATATTGCCGGAGAAGATAAGCAGGAAGAAACTATGGCAGAGGCATCAGAAACCTCTTATGAAGATGGAAAGATTTCTATTACTCTGAATGAATACAGGGAGGAGGATACCACAATCTATGTAGCAGATATTGTACTTTCTTCTCCGGAATATCTTAAAACTGCTTTTGCACAAAATAGTTACGGAAAAAATGTAACAGAGAAAACTTCGGAAATTGCAGAGGAAGTCAATGCTATACTGGCAATTAACGGAGATTACTACGGCGCACAGAAAAAGGGCTATGTACTCCGAGATGGGACTTTATACCGCAGCGAAGCAGAAAAAGACCAGGAAGATCTGGTTATTTATGAAGATGGAAACTTTGAAATCATCACAGAAGAAGAGATTACCGCAGAAGAGCTTTTAGAACAAGGAGCAAAGGAAATATTGTCTTTCGGCCCTGCACTGATAGAAAATGGAACGATTTCTGTGACAGAAAAAGATGAGGTGGGAAAAGCCATGGCGAGCAATCCGAGAACAGCCATTGGAATCATAGATAATCTTCACTATGTGTTTGTGGTTTCTGATGGAAGAACAGAAGAAAGTGAAGGCTTATCGCTTTTAGAACTGGCAGAATTTATGTATAGTATTGGTGTAGAAACTGCATACAATTTGGATGGTGGTGGTTCATCTACCATGTATTTCAATGGGGAAGTAGTCAATAATCCCACAACCAGTGGACGAAGCGTGAAGGAAAGGAGTGTGAGTGATATTGTCTGCATCGGGTATTGAAAGATCCGGAAAAGAAATAGAGAAACTTGTGTTTACTTATCTAATTGTAACTCTGGTTTGTGCCGGCTTTGGAGCTGTTTATGAATTTTTTAGCCATGGAGTCTACTCGTATTATATACTTTACGCTTTTATGATTCCATTTTTTGGAGGCACAGTTTATTTTTACTGTATACTGTACTTTCGTAGCAAAATTCCAGGATGTATAGCACGCCGCTTTCAGCATTTTGGTATTTTGACACTAACAGTTGGATGCATGGTCTGTGGAATATTAGAAATATACGGAACAACTAACCGTCTGGTAATTTTCTATTTTATTGTTGGTGGAATGTTCCTTGTTATCGGGAACTTCATGTATTTGCTGCAAAAGAATTAGTATGTAAAAGGGAGGTGGATATTTGACACTGGAAGAATATTATGGAAATAAATTTCCCTTATTAAAACAAGGAGAAACTTATTTAAAGACATTAATGGAAACCTACCCAAATTTCTGTAATAAAGATGGGTTGCAGGCAATTTTATATATTAAAACAAGAATCAAAACTCCTGAAAGTATGATAGAAAAATTAAAAAGACATGGAATGAAAGAAGATAGTCAGACTGCACTTCAACATATTCATGATGCACTGGGAGTCAGGGTAATTTGTTCTTTTGTGGAAGATGTATATCAAATTGCAAAGTGGCTACAGGAAAGAAATGAGATTCAGATCATGGAGAAGAAAGATTATATTGCTTATCCAAAACCTAATGGTTACAGAAGCCTTCATTTGATTATACGGTTTGCAACAGATGATTTGAAAGGTATTACTGCTGAGATTCAGCTTCGAACCATTGCTCTTGATTTTTGGGCGGCATTGGAACATCAGATAAAATATAAACATAATGTTCCTCATGAAGAAATCATTAGAAGTGAACTGAAAAGATGCGCGGATGAAATAGCTTCTGTAGATTTATCAATGCAGACGATTCGAGATATATTGCAAAATGATATATGGGAGCAGACATAAATAGAAATAGTGATAGATTACTGCGTATGAATTTTGCTTGTCATAAAGAGAAATTTAGAAGAGAAAGTATCACATTAAAAAAGAAATGTAGTAACTTATGAAAAACGGGTATGTACAAAGTGTTTATTAAAATATAAAACCCCATGAACAGATTGTCAGTACATCAGGAAGTTTTCAGGACGTTTATGTTGTAAGCAAAGAGAAGTGGGAGAAGCTCAATCAGAAAAATTTTGAAAATCTATATCTTGAATTTTATACAGGATATGAAGATTCAGAGTGATTAAATCATTTGAATACAGCTGATAAACTGGAAAAAGTTCTGGCACATGATGATATTAATTATGACTATACGTATGCTTTTGCTACACTGGGAAATTATTATAATACAGAATCCTTAATGAGAAAATTATGTACTTTCGTTGGATTTTCTGTAAGCTTAATTTTTCCTGTTGCGTTTGTAAGTCTTATTTACTTTATACTTCTTTGAAAAGAAAAAAAGAAATATGAATCCATGTTATAGGTTAGGCTTTTCTCAAAAAGAAATGTACCGTACTATCGGACGAAAAATAAAAGTGTTATTGTGGATACCATTTCTGATTGCAATTATAATTATGTGGTCTGGAATTCTCTATATTGATTCTCAAAGTGCTGTCAGCAGTTTTGGAATGTCGATAAAATATAGTATTACCTTTATTGCTGTATATTTCATTTTCTACCATTTTGTAAATATCATCTATCGAAGAAAAATTTTTTTTCAATGTGTGATGAAAAGGAAATCTGTGTAAGAGAACCAGGTGTGCGAAAACTAAGAGGGTTTCGCACACCTTGGTTCTCAAAATTCTCAATAGTTATTTGCTCTATTTATGATGTTTGACTTCATGCCACCCATTGATATTGCTGTTTAAAATAGCAGTAAACATTCGTTCCTTTGCACCCGGATTTTCCCGGTTCAGATTTGCCACCAGTTCTTTGGCATACTGGCGCTTCGTATAGCCGTCTACAGGGCAGGGGCTTTTCTCAATTTCCAGATGATACATATTTTTAAAGCCAATGACATCAGCTTCGTTGACAAAGAGCAGGGGGCGGATAACGGTTAAATCCATACGGTCCAGATAAGTTTTGGGAGCAAATGTATGGAATCTGCCTTCATAAATGAGAGAGAGCAGCATGGTTTCTATGATATCGTCTTTGTGATGGGCATAGGCAATCTTATTGCAGCCCAGTCTTTTTGCTTCTGTATTTAAGGCGCCTTTTCGCATTTTCGCACACAGGGAACAGGGATTGCTTTCTTTTCTTTCCTGAAAAATAATGGGCGCGATGTCTGTTTTCACCACATGAAAAGGAACCTCTAATTCTTTACATAAGTTTTCGATTTTACCCAGAGAAAAATCAGGGTGTCCCAAATCTACGGTAATGGCCTCCATGGTAAATGACTTTGGATAAAATCTCATAAGACCGTGAAGGGCATAAAGCATGGCAAGGCTGTCCTTTCCACCGGAAACACCAACTGCAATTTTATCCCCTTCTTCTATAAGCTGAAATTCGTCTACCGCTTTTCTGGTAAGACTCAGTAATTTCTGTAATTTCATACAATACAGTCCTTTCTACTAGTTTGTATAAGTCCCCTGAATCATAGCATAAAAATAAGAAAAAGGAAACAATTTTTTACGGTTTTCCCCACAAGGAGGGAAATTCGTGGTATAATAATTACACGTTGTGCAATCCAAGCCGAAGTATTCGGCTTGCTGCCACGATGTGGCAGATTATACCGGGCAAGTCACGGCTTGAAAAGTAAATGCCTTGTAGGCGCTTCCTTTTCTGCGCACGTGGTAGAATGATTGCATGTTATGCAATTTTCGCAACGAAATCAATAGGAACGGAGGCTCAGCATGAAATTTCGTTGGAATAAAAAGTATCTGTACTGGGGAATGACGGCTTTTGCGGTTGTCTGTGCCAGCTTGTTGTTTTATTTTGTGATTTTCCGTATGCATGTATTGTTTAATGGTATTCGGAAAATTATCAGCATTATGATGCCCGTTATCTGCGGTGCAGTCATTGCCTATCTTTTGATTCCTGTGGTGAATTTTCAGGAAAGAAAGATTTTTCGGTATTTGAAAGAAAAGAAACATGTGGTATTGGAAAAAAACTATAAAAGAGTTGTGAGATATCTTTGTATTGCTACCTCTTTATTATTTGCATTTTTCATTATATATTCTCTTTTGTCCATGGTTGTACCGAGCATTTTAGATAATATTATCAGCATTATCAATGATTCACCACGATATGTCCAGAATATTCGCCATTGGCTGGAATCAATATTAAAGGATAATCCAGAGTGGCAGGATATTGTTTTTGACTATCTGAACCGATATTCTCCAAAAGTGGAAACCTTTTTAAACACAGAGGTGCTTCCCCAAGTAAAAGCAATCCTTCAATCCCTGACAACCGGCGTGTTTGGAACCCTGGTATTTATTAAGAATCTGCTTATTGGACTGATTATTTCGGTGTATTTAATGGCAGGAAAAGAAGAATTTGTTACGCAGTCTAAAATGTTGGTGTATGCCCTGTTTGATACAGAACGAGCAAATACAATTATAAGGGGATTTCGCTTTACGCATAAAACCTTTGGCGGATTTATCAATGGAAAGATTATTGACTCTGTTATTATCGGGATTTTGTGTTATATTGGAACCTCTCTTATCGGTACCCCATATAAGCTGCTGGTCAGCGTTATTGTAGGTGTGACCAATGTGATTCCATTTTTTGGTCCCTATCTTGGAGCTATTCCGAGTGCGTTTATTATTTTAATGGTAAACCCTATGCACTGCCTGTATTTCCTGATTTTTATTCTGATTCTACAGCAGTTTGACGGAAATATTTTAGGACCGAAGATTTTAGGGGATTCCACAGGATTGTCCAGCTTTATGGTAATTGTGGCAATTTTACTTTTCGGAGGTCTTATGGGAATTCCCGGAATGATTATCGGCGTACCTTTGTGGGCGGTTATGGTGGCAGGAGTCAGGCATTTCCGTAATCATGAATTACGAAAAAAATCTATGCCTACAGACGAAAAGGCATATGAAAATATTCGATATATTGACCCCAGGACACTACAGCCGGTAAGTTTTGAAGAGCAGGAGGAAGTGAAAAAGATACAGGACCCGAAAGAGTGATACAGAATATGTAAAATAGGAGAGGAGAGGCTATGAAGCTTGTAATACAAAAGGTAAGTCATGCCGGAGTGGAAATAGAAAACGGCGGCATGGCGGAGATTAAAAAAGGATTTCTGGTGCTGGTAGGTATTGGTAAAGAAGATACAAAAGAAACGGTAGACCAGTATGTGAAAAAAATGATAAATCTTCGGATATTTGCTGATGAGCAGGGAAAGACGAACCTTTCTCTGGCAGATGTAAATGGAGAAGTTCTTTTGGTTTCCCAGTTCACTCTTTATGCAAACTGTAACAAGGGTAATCGTCCTAGCTTTTTTGATGCCAGAAACCCTCAGGAAGCAGAGGAATTGTATAAGTATATGGTAGAAAAAGTCAGGGAGAGTGTTCCGGTAGTCAAAACCGGAAGGTTTGGAGCATATATGAAGGTTTCTCTTGTAAATGAGGGACCGTTTACAATCCTGTTAGATGAAAATACGTTTGCAAAATAAATAAAGATTAAAATAGAAATGAAGAAAAGATGCTTTTGGACGGATATGCTATATTAAATAGGAGTGCCCTAAAAGTATCTTTTCTTTTTTATTTTATAAATATTGTTATGTTTCCTTGCGAGCGGTTTTAACAGACAGAAAGCTACAGATATAGAATTGCTGAAAAATATGATTGACCATAATTATATTATGTAAAATATAATACCTGAAGCGTTAAAAAATGCAGATGTGAAATGGAATGAAGCTTTGCATAGGGCAAATACAGTATTGAAATAGGAAAAATATACGGAATATCTATAAAACAGCAGTCCTTGTTCTTTAAAATAGTTTAGCGGACAAATACAGATTTAACCGAAAAACTATAGCTTTTTTCTTACTTTTATGATAAACTACTCTCAAAACAATGAATTTTGGAGGTTTTTTATGGCAAAGCCAATTACATACCGTGAACAGGAAAAAATTGAAAATACAGTAAAGCTCCGTGAATTTCTTACAGAGCTTCCCCCATACGTCAAGGATTATTTCCGCGCCAAGGAACCTACGACCTCGGATAAAACCCGTTTGTCCTATGCATATGACCTTCGTGTCTTTTTTCGCTTTTTGCAGCTTACCAATCCCGCTTTAAAGGAAAAATCCATGGCTGATATCTCTGTTCAGGATTTATCCCTTTTAGAGCCTGTGGATTTTGAGGAATTTGAGGAATATTTAAAAGCCTATAAAACCACGGATAATCGTCTGGAAACCAATTCTCGTACAGGAATTGCAAGAAAAATGTCCTGTTTACGTAGTTTTTATGATTATTTATGCAAACGTCAGCTTTTGCAGACGAATCCGGTACGTCTGGTTGATATGCCGAAAATCAAAGAAAAAGCCATTATCCAACTGGACCCTGATGAGGTCGCAAATCTTCTGGATCATATTGAAAATTATGGAAAACAGTTGACTGGCGTTCAGCTTTATCACTATAACAAACAAAAGTGCCGGGATATTGCAATCATTACTCTCCTGCTTGGAACAGGCGTTCGTGTATCTGAACTGGTGGGATTAAACATTGGTGATGTAGACTTTAAAAACAATGGTATTCGGATTCTGCGAAAAGGCGGAAACGAAATGATTGTATATTTTGGTACTGAGGTGGAACAGGCATTACAGGACTATCTGGAAATTTCCAGAAATGCCATTACCCCGGTTGCAGGTCATGAGGAGGCACTCTTCCTCTCCGGACAGAGAAAGCGTATCAGTGTGGACGCAGTGGAAAAAATGGTGAAGAAATACGCTTCTGCTGTTTCCGTTAAAACCATTACCCCTCACAAGCTGCGAAGTACTTATGGTACAGCCCTTTACCGGGAAACCGGGGATATTTATCTGGTAGCTGATGTTTTGGGACATGCTGATGTCAATACCACGAAAAAGCACTATGCCAAATTAAGTGATGAGCGGAGGCGTTCTGCTTCAAAGGCTGTGGTGTTGCGTGAAAAACCGGATTAAATAGGGGTTTGTGCAGGCCCATTTAAAAGTTTTCCGCGATAATCAAATCTGGAGCCATGGCAGGGACAGTCCCAACTTTTTTCATCTGGATTCCAGGAAAGCTGACAGCCCAGATGAGGACAACGGATTTTGACGGCATAGACATGTCCCTGTTCATCTTTGTAAATGCCGATTTTCTTTCCTTCATGTGTGACAATGCCCCCATGTCCGGGCATAAGATCCTTGGCAGTAAGCTGAGGATTTTTCAAAAAAGGTCTTACCAGCTCCTTTGCAGAACGAAGCCCGTCTGACAGGAAAAAATCCATATCCTTTATGGGAAAGCGCTGCGGTGAAAAAATTTCCCGGTTGGGATTGGGAATCCGGCAGATTTCGTCCCGCAGAAGCATGGCTGCAGCCATAGATGTGGTCATGCCCCACTTTTGAAAGCCGGTTGCCACGTACCAGTCTTCTTTTCCGGCAGAGAATTTTCCGATATAGGGGATAGAATCAGCTGTTACACAGTCCTGTGCAGACCAGCAGCAAATTTCCCGGCTTTTTGGAAACCATTGCTCTGCTCTCTTTCTAAGCCTCTGATACCGGGAAGCTTCGTCATTTTCACCACAGCGGTGTCCCTCTCCGCCTAAGAGCAGGCAGCTTCCAAAGCTTCGGAAGGAATAGCTGTTCTTTTCTGCCCCGATATACATACCATTTGGAAGCGGTGCATTTTCCAACGCCAGAACATAAGAGCGCTCCTGATGCATTCTGGCAAAATACAGCCCCGGAATATTCACAAAGGGAAAATGGCAGGCAAATATAATGTTTTCTGCTTTTACCTGTCCTTCCGGAGTTGTGAGCATATGCCCTTCTGCCCTCTTCACAGGAGTATTTTCGTAAATGGTCAGATCCTGTGTCAGGGCAGACAGGAATTTCAAAGGGTGAAACTGTGCCTGGTTGCGGAATTTGACCGCACCCCAGACCGGGAAAGGCAGAGTCAGATGCTCTCTGGAAAGCTCTGCAGGAAGTCCCAGACTTTTGGCCGCCCGTATCTCTTCCTCTAATCTCCCTGCACTTTTTCCGTATACATAAGAACAGACGGTTTCAAAATTACAGTCTATGTTCTCTGTTTGGATTATGCGCATATATTCTTTTCTGGCATTTTCGTTGGCAAGAGCATATTGTCTTGCTTTAGCAGTTCCGTATTTTTCTATCATGTTTGCATAACACATACCATGCTGTGAAGTGATTTTTGCAGTGGTATTTCCTGTTTGTCCGCTTCCGACAGAATAGCGTTCCAGTACAACTGCCTTTTTCCCGGACTTTTGAAGCTGCCATGCAGTCAGGACTCCGGTCATACCACCTCCGATAATGGCAATCTCTGTTTCAATTTCACCTTTTAAGGAAGGTCTTTTTTCCAGTTTACAAGAATTTGCCCAAATAGAATCCATGTATTTCCTCCTGTGCTTTTTCTGTCTATTTATCTCCAATTGGTATGTTTTTATACCCCGTTGCCTAAGGGCACATAACAATGATTCGCTGGGGTGCTGTCTGAGCCGGAATACTGAAGGTTGTATTGGTATAATAAACCAGCAGCTCTTCATCTCCCGGATTACAGGAAAAACGCTGTCCGTTTAAGGTGGAAATTCTGGTGGTAGGAGAAAGATTCAGTTTCAGGGAATTGTCTTCTGAAACCAGATTTCTGTCAAAATAATCCAGCGTTACGTTTTGATTCTGCCGCAGCACGGTTACCAGTTCTGCCTGATATTGAGGCGGATAAATAGCAGGTGCGGGAAGGCTGGTATCATAAAAAGCAGCCACTCGCATGCCTCTTCTTAAACGTATGTTGTCAATCACCAGAGTTTCTCCTGTCACCACAAAATTTATGGTTTCTGTTTCCGTCTGTACTGCCATGAGGAAGCTGCAGCAAGAGGTTCCTCTTGAAATATTCTGAATGCTACCGATGACTTTTTGATACGTTTCGTATGCCATAAAAATTCCTTTTTCTTTTAGCTTATGTAAAAACTACAAAAGAAGTTCAGAAATTTCTTATTTTGTATCAGGTATGATTTTAAAGCTGCAGGGTATAATACCAGAGGATAAGGAGGTTATGAACATGGAATTAAAAGACAGTATTACCAAAGAAAACCTTATGCGCGCCTTTGCCGGAGAAAGTCAGGCACGAAACCGTTACACCATAGCAGCGTCCCAGGCACACAGAGAGCATATGGCTGCTCTAGAAGCGGTCTTTCTTTTTACGGCCAATCAGGAAAGAGAACACGCAGAAATTTTTTATAAACACCTCTCTCCTTTGGCGCAGCATAATATTTCCATTGACGGAAACTATCCCGTAGATATTTCCGGGGATATTGCGCAGCTTCTGCGTTTTGCAGAGAAAAATGAGATGGAGGAACACGATGATGTCTACCGTGCCTTTGAAGAAAAAGCCCGGGAGGAAGGATTTCAGGATATCGCAGGCTCTTTCCATATGATTGGAGAAATTGAGAAAATTCATGGGAAGAGATTCGGTATGCTGGCAGAACTTTTAGAAGAAAAGAAATTGTTTGTGTCAGAGGTAGAAACTTCCTGGATTTGTTTAAAATGCGGACATGTCTATACAGGGCTGCAGGTGCCGGAAAAATGCCCGGTGTGCGGTCACGACAGAGGATATTATCTCCGTCTGGAATTACTGCCATGTGCGGTGGGAAATACACTTTAGGCGTTTTTGCAAGCCTTGCTTTTTATAGGAATTATGCTTTTTATCACATAGGATTCCGAAGGGATTTCCTATGTGATAAAATAAAACAGAATTACAATATGAAATTGCCGGTCTGGTGCTTCCGCCTTATGTAATGTTTCCGCTCTTCTCCCTTGTTTGTATATGGATTCTTTCCCCTTTTATATATAGGGGATTCCGGAAGCATGAAATCCGGTAATTACCAGGTATTGCTTTTGCGGTTTCGGTATTTCAGGTTGTTTCGGATACGTCCGCCGTATCCTGCACACAGCAGGAGGAGAAAGACGATTACAACAATCAGAGAAAGTCTTCCTCCTGTGTAAGCAGTAATCCATGCATAAGCGTTTAAGAGTAAAAGTAAAATACCCCAGTAAAGGCATACCGTTCCTTCACCCCTGCACCAGGCTTTGTTTTCCTCCTTTCGGTCTTCTTCAAAGCCCGGTGTGGGGAATTTTTTTCTGCGAAACATAAAGATTGCCCGTACAAGATAATACATGCCGAAAATTCCTGAAAATTGAAGGATAATGCTGATTACAACTTCAATAGATTCCATTTTTTCTCCCTGTACAGTGAAAACAGTTTCATTTTTATTAGTTCTTAAAGCTGTGGATTGGCGCCGGGATCCTTCCTGTACGGTTTACAAAATTTTCACAGGAATAAGAATTTACCGGCATAACCGGCGCATATCCCAAAAGACCGCCGAATTCTACGGTTTCTCCCACGCCTTTTCCGATAACCGGAATTATACGCACAGCTGTGGTCTTCTGATTTACCATACCAATGGCACATTCGTCTGCAATAATGCCGGAAATGGTAGACGCCTTGGTATCTCCCGGAATGGCAATCATGTCAAGTCCTACGGAGCAGACACAGGTCATGGCTTCCAGCTTTTCAATGGTCAGGGCATTTGCCACAACTGCGTCAATCATACCCTGGTCTTCGCTGACCGGAATAAAAGCGCCGCTTAAGCCGCCTACATAAGAAGACGCCATCACACCGCCCTTTTTTACCTGGTCATTTAAAAGAGCCAATGCTGCGGTTGTTCCCGGTGCGCCTGCGTATTCTACGCCGATTTCATGGAGAATATCTGCTACACTGTCCCCGATTGCCGGTGTAGGTGCAAGGGAAAGGTCGATAATGCCAAAAGGAATGCCCAGACGTCTGGAAGCCTCCTGTGCCACCAGCTGTCCCACACGGGTAATCTTAAACGCAGTCTTTTTAATGGTTTCACACAGAATTTCAAAGTTCTTACCTCTTACCTGTTCCAGGGCTTTTTTTACAACGCCGGGACCGGATACCCCTACGTTAATCACCGCATCAGCCTCTGTCACACCATGGAAAGCCCCTGCCATAAAGGGATTGTCGTCGGGGGCGTTACAGAATACCACCAGCTTTGCACAGCCGAGAGAATCGTCTTCTTTGGTTGCCTCGGCTGTTTCCCGTACAATATTTCCCATGAGGCGTACTGCGTCCATGTTAATTCCTGTTTTTGTAGAACCCAGGTTTACAGAGCTGCAGACCCGTTCTGTAGAAGCAAGCGCTTCCGGAATGGAACGAATCAGCAGTTCATCTGCTGCTGTCATACCTTTACATACCGTTGCAGAGTAGCCGCCGATGAAGTTGACGCCAACCTCTTTTGCCGCCTTATCTAAAGTTTTTGCAAGGCTTACAAAATCCTCTGGTGTCTTGCAGGCAGCGCCGCCAATCAGGGCAATGGGCGTTACGGAAATACGTTTGTTTACCACCGGAATGCCAAATTCTTTGGAAATATCGTCCCCGGTTTCCACCAGGTGTCTGGCAAGCCCTGTGATCTTTTCATAGACCTTGCGGTTTACCTGCTGCAAATCAGAATCAATACAGTCCAAAAGGCTGATGCCCAAGGTAATGGTACGCACGTCCAGATTCTCTTCCGCAATCATTTTATTGGTTTCATTGACTTCATACATGTTAATCATAAGTGGATTTTGTCCTTTCTATCCGTCTTAAATTCTGTGCATTTTTGTGAAAATATCTTCCAGCTGTACGCGGATTACCACACCGATTTCCTTGCCCAGAGCTTCCAGTTCCTCAGAAATCACATTCAGCTTTTTAGCAGACATACTGGTATCTGTAATCATCATCATATTAAAATATCCGTCTACAATGGTCTGAGAAATATTCAGAATATTGATGTTGCTTTCTGCCAGGTAAGTGCATACCCTTGCAATAATTCCTACAGTGTCTTCTCCCACAACGGTGATAATGGTTTTCTTCATGCTTTACTCCTCGTTTCTTCCTTGATTTATGAAATTAAGCTTCATAATATATAAAAAGCCGATAAAAATGGCTTTTTTACACAGTTACCAAATCCGATACCTGCTCTCTGTGTGCTACAGCAATTTTAAAGTCTGAGGATTTCCAGGGATTGTCCCCCATGGTGACCTCTGAGCATACAGTTTCATAGGCAAGGGCTTCATAATTATTTTCTCTGCTTAAATGGCCCAGAAAAATGGCTTTCATGTGGTCATGCAGAAGGCGGCATAAAAGCCGTCCGGCATTTTCATTGGAGAGATGTCCCCGGTTGCCTAAAATACGTTGTTTTAAATAATAGGGATAGCTTCCCACCTGCAGCATATTGACATCATGATTGGCTTCCAAAAGCAGTACGTCAAGTCCTGCAAGATTTTTTACAATGTAATCATCATAAAATCCCAGGTCTGTGGCAATGCCCGCAGATTTTGTGCCGTGATTGACACGATAGCCCACAGGCTCTGCCGCATCGTGGGAAATAGAAAAGGGCTGCACCTCTAAATCTCCGATTTGAAAGGTTTTGTCTGCCTCTATGGGGTGAAAGAGTCCTTCCGGCATTTTTCCAAGGCTGTTCATGGACTGCATGGCCTCCATAGTGCCTCTGGTACAGTAAATGGGAATTTTGTGTTTTCTGGAAATCACCCCAAGTCCCTTAATGTGGTCAGAGTGTTCATGGGTAATTAAAATTCCGTCGCAATCCCCTGTGGTATGGTCAATGCTTCTCAATCCTTCTTCAATGCGTTTTCCGCTGATTCCTACGTCTACCAGCAGGCTGGTGGTATCACTGCCTACATAAATGCAGTTTCCGCTGCTGCCGCTGGCTATACTACACAGATTCATAATATGTCCTCATTTTCCGTTCAATCTGAAGATACGTATGGGCTACATCTTCATCGTTATATAATTGGAAGTCGCAGCGTTCCTCAAAGACTTCGTCCGGAAGCTGGTTTTCCATAAGCTTTCTGATCTTCTCATCAGAATACCCTCTGTCCCGGCGCAGCCTTTCCATGCGTACTTCTTTTTCGCAATAAATATACCATATCTCATCGCAAATTTCATCATATTTTTCTTCCAGAAGCAAAGCTGCCTCAATAAAGAAAAATTCGGTTTCTTCTTTTTTGGAACGCTCGATTTCCCTTAAGATATATTTTTTTACCTCCGGATGTACAATATCGTCCAGTTTTTTCAGCATTTCCGGGTTGTCAAACACAATGGAGGCAATGGCGGAACGATCCAGGGACGTGTCGTCTTTTACCACCCATTCCCCGAAAAGGGAAATTACAGGCTCGTAACATTCCCGTCCGGGCATCATAAGCATATGCCCCACTTCATCTGCTTTTACCACTCTGGAGTCAAAATGTTCTTCCAGATAATTTAAGACAGCGCTTTTACCACTTCCCACGCCGCCTGTCACTCCGATAATTCTCATAGACGTGTCCTCCTTTGTATTCTGTTTCCTTATTTTGCTTCATACCAGCTTTTTCCTGTATGCATATCAATTTCCAGGGATACGGATAAATCTGCAGCTCCCTTCATTTCCTGTTCCAGAATGGCAGAAACCTGTTCTATCTCGTCCTCGGCAGTTTCAATTAAAAGCTCATCGTGAATCTGCAGAATCAGCCTGGATTTTAAGTTCTCTTCTTTTAAACGGTGGCTGACCTGTATCATGGCAAGCTTGATAATATCTGCTGCGGTTCCCTGAATAGGAGAGTTCATGGCAACCCGCTCCCCAAAGGAACGTTGCATAAAGTTGCTGGATTTTAACTCTGGTACAGGGCGGCGGCGTCCGAACATGGTGCTTACATATCCGTTTTCCTTTGCATGCTGTACCAGTCCGTCTAAGAAGCCTTTAATCTTGGGATAAGTTTCAAAATAATTTTTAATATACTGTTCAGCTTCTTTTCTGGTAATGCTCAAATCCTGACTCAGTCCAAAGGAACTGATGCCGTATACGATTCCAAAATTTACGGCTTTGGCATTTCTTCTCTGAAGCTCCGTTACCTCCTCAAAGGGAATATGGAAGACCTGGGACGCGGTAATCCTGTGAATATCCTGAGCCTCCCGGTAGGCCTGTATCAGCTTTTCATCTCCTGACATATGGGCAAGAACACGAAGTTCTATCTGAGAGTAGTCCGCGTCCAGGAAGACATAGCCTTCCTTTGGGATAAAGACCTTCCGAAGCAGGCGTCCAAGTTTGGTTCTTACCGGAATGTTCTGCAGATTCGGCTCTGTGCTGCTGATTCTGCCTGTAGCAGTAATGGTCTGGTTAAAAGTGGAATGAATCCGTCCGCCCTTATCAATATATCCTGCCAGTCCGTCTGCATAGGTGGATTTTAATTTCGTAAGCTGCCTGTATTCCAGAATATCCGCCACAAGGGTATAATCTCCGGATAGCTTTTCCAGTACGTCTGCTGCTGTGGAATACCCTGTTTTGGTTTTCTTTCCACCTGGCATCTGCAGCTTTTCAAAGAGAATGACGCCAAGCTGTTTCGGAGAATTGATGTTAAATTCTTCCCCGGCCTGCTGCCAGATGTTCTTTTCCAGTTCTGTAATGCGTACCTGCAGCATTTCTCCGTATTCTTTTAATTCCTCGGCATTGACCCGAATCCCCTCTTTTTCCATGTCCGAGAGCGCAAAGAGCAGAGGCATTTCCATGTCTGTGTACAGTTTTTTCATATCCACAGCTTCCAGGGCGTCTAAAAGGGGCTGTCTTGCCTTTAACGCTGTGTAGGCCATATAACAAATGCTCTTTGCCAGTTCTTCCTCTTTTTCAAGGGCAGCTTTTGCATACGAAAGCTTTCCGAGAAGGTCTTCTTTTGCAGGCAGCATTTCACCCAGATATTCTCTGGCGATGTCGTCATAGGTGTACTCAGATTTCAAGGGATTCAAAAGATAGGCGGCAATCTGAGCGTCAAACATAGCGGTGTGGTGGGTGATATCCAGATGGCGCAACATGGCTTTTATATTTAAGGAAGCTACAGCCTTGCCCTGTTCGCAGAGCATTTTTGCCTTGTCAAGAAGATAGTCTTCTGTGAGAAAGCCCTGGGGAAGTATGGCGTGAACTTCTATATTGTTCCCTTCCCTGTAAGCAAGTCCCAGTCCCAGAAGCTGATTCTTTTCTTCCAGAAGTTCCAGTCCCACTTCTTCCTTTTCTTTTGCCAGAGTAAAGATTTCCTCTGTCTTTGTAAAATCTGTAAGAAGTTTAAAGTATTCTTCCGCCTTGCTGATGTTTCCGGTTTCCTCAAATCTGGATAAAAAGTTCTTAAATTCCAGTTCCTTGAAAAATTCATAGGCATCTGGGGTATACAAGTCATGGATTCTGGCTGCCTCCCAGTCATATTCTATGGGACTGTCAATGCAGATGGTTGCCAGTTCCTTGCTGAGTATTGCCAGATCGTAGTGTTCCAGAAACGCATTTTTGGCTTTGTTTGGCTTAATATCCTCCACATGAGCATGGGCGTTTTCTACGCTTCCGTATTCCAGAAGCAGTTTTGTGGCGGTCTTTTCCCCAACGCCTGGAAGTCCGGGAATGTTGTCCGCGGTATCTCCCATTAATGCCTTTAATTCAATAATCTGCAGAGGTGTCAGTTGGTATGCTTCCTCTACGTCCTTTGCAAAATAATCTTCAATGGTGGTTTTTCCGCCCTTTGTTTTGGGAATCCGGATGCAGATATGATCTGTGGCGAGCTGAAGCAGATCCCGGTCGCCGGAAAGCACGGTAACGTCCATACCTTTTGCCTCGCTGCGTTTGGCGATGGTTCCTAAAAGGTCGTCTGCCTCGTATCCCTCCTTGGAAAGAAGGGGGATTCCCATGGCAGTCAGCACGTCCTTCATCACCGGTACCTGCTGCCGCAGTTCGTGAGGCATAGGTTTTCTGGTGCCTTTATAGGCATCGTATATTTTGTGCCGGAAGGTAGGGGCAGCAAGATCAAAGGCAACGGTCAGATAATCCGGCTTTTCCTCCTCTACCATTTTAAAAAGAATGTTTAAAAATCCATAAATGGCGTTGGTGTGAAGCCCCTCTGCATTTGTTAAATCCGGCAGTCCGTAAAAGGCTCTGTTCAAAATACTGTGTCCGTCTATGAGCAGGATTTTTTCCCTCATGATGTTCTCCTTATCTGTTTTTCTTTTTTACATACGGGATATGGCAGCCGTTAAAAGACGCTTGAAATCCGGCGCTTTTTTATCTGCGATTTCCTGTACCTCTTTGTGGTTTAGAGGATTCTCACTCATGCCGCAGGCAAGGTTGGTAATACAGGAAATACCGCAGATTTTCATGCCGCAGTGGTTGGCCGCAATAGCTTCACAGGCAGTACTCATTCCCACAGCATCTGCCCCAAGGCTTCGGCACATACGCACCTCTGCAGGGGATTCATAGTTTGGTCCTGTAAGCTGGATATAAACGCCCTTTTGCAGTGGAATGTCCAGTTCCTTTGCTGTATGAAAAAGCAAGTCCTGTAAATCTTTATCATAAATTTCACTCATGTCGCTGAATCGTTCTCCAAGCTGGGATACGTTGGGGCCGATTAAGGGGGAGGGAACAAAGGAAGCAATCTGGTCTGTAATTACCATGAAATCCCCTGCCTGAAATTGGAAGTTTACACCCCCTGCTGCATTTGTAAGAAACAGGATTTCAGCACCCAAAAGTTTCATCAGCCTTACTGGAAGCACCACATCGGTCATGGAATATCCTTCGTAATAATGGACTCTTCCCTGCATAATGATAACAGGTACTTTGTTTATATAGCCAAGGATAAACCTGCCCTTGTGTCCAGGCACCGTAGAAACCGGAAATCCCTGGATTTCCTCATAAGGTATAATTTCCCGAATTTCAATTTCTTCTGCGTAATCACCCAGACCGGAGCCCAGGATTAACGCTACCCGTGGTATAAAGTCTGTCTTTTCCCGTACACTGGCAAGACAGCTTTGGAGTTTTTCATATACCGGATTCATAATTATCCCTCTTTTCTTTGTTTACCAAACAGTATAGCATAAAAAAAGCAAAAAAGACAGGCACACACCTATCTTTTTTGTATTCTCTCTGAAATTATAAGGCGTTGATGAAGCGTTTAAAGGCCTCTCTGCCTTCTTCGGTGCATTTATAAACACCTGCGTCCTCCAGTACATGGACAAAGACCTGTCCAACTTCCTCCTGAAGGATATCCATGACATTTTCTTCTGTGATTTCTGTATATTTCGGTAAAAATTCCTTTACCCAATCTGCATGTTTTGCCAGCATTTCATTTTGTGCAGGGTCTTTTCCCTCCAGAAGATAGGTTGCTAAAAGTTCCAGCTCCTCTTTTAATCTGGCAGGAAGTACGGCAAGCCCCATAACCTCGATTAAGCCGATGTTTTCTTTTTTAATATGATGATAAGCGGCATGTGGGTGATACAGACCTAAAGGGTGTTCCTCTGTTGTAATATTGTTTCTGAGGGTCAAATCCAGTTCGAAGAAATCTCCGCGTTTTCTGGCAATAGGAGTAATGGTATTGTGGGGTTCTCCCTCTGTTTCTGCAAAGATAAAGGCAGCCTCGTCTGTATAGCCTCTCCATACCTCCAACACATGACTTGCCAGATCAATAAGCCGTTTTTCGTCCTTGCAGCGGATTCGCAGCACAGATAGTGGCCATTTTACAATACCTGCTTCCACGTCCTCATATCCCGGAATGGTGACATACTCTTCTATAGGCGCTTTTTCCATGGCAAAGCTATAGTGTCCGCCCTGGAAATGGTCGTGACTTAAAATAGAACCGCCTACAATGGGAAGGTCTGCATTAGAACCCAGGAAATAATGTGGGAACAGCTTGATAAAATCAAACAACTTGATAAATGTATTCCGCTCAATTTTCATGGGAACGTGCTGTCCGTTAAAGACAATGCAGTGTTCATTGTAATACACATAGGGAGAATACTGGAAGCCCCACTGACAGCCATTAATCGTAATGGGAATGATTCTGTGGTTCTCTCTTGCCGGGTGGTTCAGGCGTCCAGCATAGCCTTCGTTTTCCATGCAGAGAAGACATTTCGGGTAGCTGCTTTGTTTTGCATTTTTTGCTGCTGCAATGGCTTTTGGGTCTTTCTCCGGTTTGGACAGGTTAATAGTAATGTCAATGGTGCCGTAAGGGCTTTCTACTGTCCACTTTCTGTCCTTTTTAATACGGTAACGGCGGATATAATCGCTGTCCCGACTTAATTTGTAGAAATAATCCGTTGCGGCCTGAGGGCTCTCCTCATAGGTTTTCCAAAATGTTTCCTGTACCTGTGCCGGACGGGGCATCAGGCAGTTCATAATCTTGGTATCAAACAGATCCCGGTATCCGATGCTGTCCTCAATGATATTTCTCTTTACTGCTTCGTCCAGAAGATTTTTTAAAATGGTTTCTAAATCCGTGCAGACTTCTGTGTCCGTTGGTTCCTCGTACTCTTCTTCCTGAAACAAATCCAGAAGCAGGTTAATGGTATAGTTTTTTTCGCATGCAGGTATCAGACCGGTGTCTAATCCATACTGTATCAAATCTCTGATGTGTCTGTTCAACATTTTGTTTTCCTCCCAATTCCTTTGTCAGCGTATGTTTCTGCTTTCTATTTTAAAACATTTTTTATGTTTTAATTCATTTTTTATGTTTATAAAAGAATTATAGCACAGAACGGATAGATGTAAAGCCTTTTTTCAAAATTTCAGGCGCATAACCAAATCCTGGGGATAATCCCCAAAAGAGCTTCCGAAAATATTTACACCCCCAACATGCACTGCGTCCTCTTTGATGCCGATACGCACAGAAATATAAGGACCTTCAGCCAGGGCATAGTTATGAAGATTTTGCTTGTTTACCAGGCGTCCATCCAGATAAGTGCCTTTTTCATCAATATGCCAGGTTTTCAGATTGCCGTACTGGGTATTTTTGTCTTCCCACCAGTCCGGATTCAGTTTTCCCCTGCGTCCTCCAAAGTCTGAGGGACAGGTCCAGGTACCTGCCTCCATGCCGTTAATCCACAGGGTAATGTCGGAAGGGCAATCCAGATTGTAATCAGCAGTTTCGGAGCACAGCTCTGCAGAAAAATCAAGAGCTTTTAAGGTATGCTTCTGCAATCCGGCGTTTGGAAAACGGTATTCCAGATATCCGGAGGAAAACCACACCAGCTTTGCAGTTGTCCGTCTGGGGTCATAAAAGCAGCGTGGCTCGTCCTCTCCGTCAATGTATTCCTCTTCGTTTACCATGCCGCAGGTGGGTGTGATTTTATAGTCCACATAATTTCCCACAGGCATGGAAATTACTTCTTCTCTTTGTCGGTCATTCTTTTTCTGCAAATCCAGCATAAGGGTGGTTTCCTGCCGGATACACAGTTTCATGGCGCCGCGGATACCGGGCTTTAGTTCTGTACGAATAAGCTCTGCCTCCTCCAGCACCCGTACATGGAGCGCTGCGGAGGAAGAGGGAATCTGCAGAATCTCTGCTATTTCATTGATACAAAGAGGTCCATCCTGTAAAAGCCCCAAAATTCTCAGACGGATTTCTGAAGAGAGGGCCTTTCCCAGCGCAGTAAGTTCTTTTTCTTCTTCCAGATTGATTCTTTTCCCCATTTTATGTGTCCTCGCGTTTTAAATCTCATTTTCTTTATTGTACCCTTCTATCTTGCCCCTTGTCAATGGCGCATGTAAAAGGGCTGCTGCATTTGGCACATAGCTTCCTGCAGCAGCCCCCTGTATTCAAAAGGTTAGTCAAATTTCAATTTTTTTAAAATTTCTTCCACACTCTTATCCTTCATCAGATAAAGGGAAGTCATGTCGTTTTCCTGATTTTTCCAGGTGATGCTTACATTTAACCGGTAGTCCAGAGGGCTGTTTACGCCATAGCGGCAGCTTTCAAAGGAAAGATGCTCCAAAAGCTGCTGAATCTGCTTTGCATCTTCTACCTCGGCAATGGATTCTTCTCCCAATTCATCGTCCCAGACGCTTAAGGTAAGCTTTTCGATCTTATCCGGGTCAATGGCTTTTGGTACTTCCTCTCCTGCGTCCTCCAAAAGGCGGATTGTCTTTGCAAAGTTCTCATAAATAGGAAGGGAGTAGGAGGTGGAGAAACGGTTGTTCCATGTGTCAGTATGCTCGGATTCTGCTTCCAGATAGCCGATAATCCGTTTCTCGCTGCTTTCCTGAAAAGTCATATTCTCCAACTCTGTCTTGTAAGTTTTGTAAAGCTCTTCTATCTTGCCTTTTGTCATATCCAGCTGTTTTCTGTATTCATAAAAATTGTGGAGATACAGATAACTGATGTCCTCTACTTTCTGATATGAAGTTGGAAGCAGCTTTTCTCTGTAGTCCCAGTCGTCATAAATATCTGCAATCTGAGCAATGACTTTTTCCGTTTCGGGTATGAGATAAGAACGGTACACAGTCTTGCCGGATTTTAAATGAAAGGCAACGTTTACAGAAACAAGGGTGGTATCATTTCCGGCTCCGGGATACAGATAATCCATTCCTGTGGTAGATACAGCGTTGTTTTCTGTCATAGTCAGAATCGGTGAAACAGAATCCTGTTTTTTGCGCTCTTTACACGCCTTGATCCCTTCCTTTGCCAGGGCATATACAGAATCAAAATCCCGGATATGGGTTTTTTCCAGAAAATTAACGTCTACATTATTATAGATATCAAAGTAGTCATTGTCATAGGAAAAACGTCCGTTAATGCTTGGAAAATAGACGGACATGGTTTCTATCTGTTCCTTTTTAGGAAGATAGGAATCAAAGCCTGTGACATCTGTTTTGTATCCTGCCATAATCAGAATCAAAAGACCCAGGGAAAGCCCTGAGGAAATACGGGGACGCAGACTTTTTCGGATATCCATGGTATACAGAAATTCAAAGGCAATGGATAAGAGAAGTCCTACCACCAGGGTGGAAAGAACCAGCCATAAAAAGCTGTTTCCCATACCGGCGCTGAAAAGCAGTCCTGCCAAAAGGGCAATAGGAAGAACACAGGCTACTTTAATCGCGGGCTGCAGTTTCCGGAAGGCAATGGCCTTGTGATAACTTTCAGAAGGGCGGATTTTATACAGGCAGATATCTGCAATCAACGCCAAAATCGTGAGAATCACAGCAAAAATAATCAGTTTGGTTCCAAGGGACGCATCGCCATGAACCTGGGTAAACGCCATGGGCTGTCTTTTTAGCAAAAGGTTGGCGTGAAAGGTATCCGACAGGGCCAGGTAAGAAATCACAGGACTTAAAAATTTCCCAATATCTGAATGCTCAAAAGCGCCAAAGGTATACAAAAAGCGGTTGTTTAACATGCTGTAGGCGGAAGAAACAAGCCAGCCATAAGTCATAATACCCAAAAAAGCCAAAAGCGCAGTAAACAGATTTCCGGTGAGTAAAAGAGCCAGAATGGAAATACTGTATATAAGAAGGAAAAACAAAATATGGATTCCCATGGCTTTAAACAGAGTCGCTGTGGTATTTTCGCAGAAACCGCCATATCCGCCGCCTATCAGACAGGTGAGGGCTAAAGCGCCCAGATAAGGCAGCAGGAAGGTAAAAAATCCGCTGAAAAAGGAACTTACAAACAGTTCTTCTCTCTTTAAGGGCAGGCTGTGATAAAAATCCGTTTTCTCTCCGGAATGTAGATAAGAAAAACCGGTTAATCCCAGCAATACGGCAGAAAAAATCACCACAACCATTAATCCTGGATTTCCCATACCCAGACATTCCAAAAGTTCCTGCTGCACAGGAGAAATCAGCTCTCCCTGCATGGATTCCTGTATTTTGGCAACGTCCAGACTCATAAGCGTATAGGCAGGAAGTACTGCCAGCATGGCTACAGACAGGAGAATCAGCAGAGAAAAATTCCTGCGGATATTTTCTTTTATGCTGTTAAATAAATAGTTTTTTGATGTCATATCCGGCTACCTCCGTTTCACTGATAAAAATTTCTTCTAAAGTAAGGGGAATGGCTTCTGCAAACAGAGGATTTCTCTTCTGAATTTTCGCCATAATTTCTTCCCGCTCTCCCCGCACAACCATGGTAAGCAGAGAAAGTCTTTTTTCATACTGCATAATATCCAGTTCTGACAGCAGGGTTTCCTCGTCCTTAGTATCAGGGATTACACACTGTACCTTATGAATGTGCAGTTTCATTTCCTCCACGTCTTTTGAGAGAAGTATGCCGCCTCTGTGCAACAGTCCCACATGGTCACAAATGTCCTCCAATTCCCGCAGATTATGAGAAGCAATGACAGGGGTAAACTCCCGTTCTGATACTTCATATGCCAGAAGACTTTTGGCAGCCTGCCGCATAACCGGGTCCAGTCCGTCAAAGGTTTCGTCGCAGAAAAGATATTTTGTCCCCGCACAGATGCCCAAAAGCATGGAAGCCTGTCGCTTCATACCCTTGGAAAAGGTACTGATTTTCCGTTTCTTTTCCAGTCCCAGATTGTCTGCCAGCTTTTCCAGTCTGCCAACGTCATATCTGGGATAATAGATGGCAAAATATTTTGCCATATCCAGCATGGTACTGTTTTGAAAAAAGTAAGCCGTGTCAGGAAGAAAGAAAATATCGCTTTTTTTCTGAGGATTTTCATATACCTCGCTGCCGTCTACGGCAATCTTTCCGCTGTCCTGCTTTAATACACCGGAAAGCATACGCAGCAGAGTACTTTTTCCGGCTCCGTTGGTCCCTGCCAGACCAAAAATACTATTGTCTGTAATAGTCAGAGATACGTTATTTACGGCTTTGATATCTCCAAAGCTTTTACACAGGTTTTCTGTTTTTATCATGCTTCACCCTCCTCATAGAACTCCTTTGTTTTCTGCAGACAGAGTTCTTTTGGTATATCCAGTTCTTTTGCTTCTTTTATGAGTGTTTTCAGCTTTTCGAAAAAGGCGGTTTTTTGTTGTTCTTTTAATGCCTGGTTTCCTGAAACGAAATTCCCACGCCCTTTTACCGGATAAATATACCCCTGCTGTTCCAGAATCGTATAGGCTTTCTGAATGGTATTTGGATTAATGGAAAGCTCGGTTGCCAGGGAACGAACCGACGGCATTTTGGAATCTGCTTCCATAACGCCTTTTATAATCAGCATCTGGAACCGCTCCACAATCTGCTCGTATATGGGTTTTCGATTCTGATAGTCAATAAAAATCAAAACATTTCCTCCTTCCCGGAATCTTGTATTGGGTTCCGTATTAAGTGTACTAGGAGTATTAGTACACTTAAAATATAAAGGATAAAAGAGGGTTTGTCAATACCTGAATGTCTTTTTTAATACTAAAAAACGGAACTGCCGCCACATATCCCGGCGACAATTCCGTTTTTCTATTTTTACATTCCTATTTTTGTTTTTTACAACTCTTAAAAGACCAGATTCTGAGGATTTCCCTCCTGCCATGCCTGAATATTCTGAAAAGCAATATGCGCCCGTTTTACCATGGCTTCCTTTGTGGCAAAAGCAACATGAGGAGTCACCAGGGTATTTGGAGCATGAAACAGAGGGTGGTCTTTTTTGACAGGCGGTTCTGTTTCAAAAACATCGACGGCTGCCCCTGCAATTTGTCCTTCATTTAAGGCTTCTGCCAAAGCCTCGCTGTCAGCTACCGGCCCTCTTGCCGTATTTATGAGCACAGCAGTTTTCTTCATCAGCTTCAGATTCTCTCTGTTTATCAGATGATAGGTGTCCTTTGTCAGCGGAGTGTGAAGGGACACAATATCGCACTGGGACAAAAGTTCTTCAAGACTTACATAATGTACCCAGTCAATGTCCTTTTGAGTCCGGCTGTAGGCATATACCTGGCAGCCAAAGGCGTGAGCAATGCGGGCAACCCGCATACCAATCGCCCCTGTTCCGATAACTCCGAATTTCTTGCCCTCCAGCTCAAAGCCTACAAGCCCGTCCTTAGTGCCTTCCCGGCGTACCGCCTCATTGCAGGCAGGAATATTCCGGTAAAGGGAAATCAGTATGCCAAAGACCAGATCCGCTACAGCTGCAGTGGAGTATCCGGCACAGTTGCACACCGTAACTCCCATTTCCCGGCAGGCGTCCAATGCAATATGGTCTATGCCTGTAAATGCCACACAGAGCATTTTTAAATTTTTGCACCCGCGAATTACCTCTTCCTTTAAAGGTAAGTTGGCGACCATGATTACGTCTGCATCCTTGCCTCTTTGTATCAGCGTTTCGCTGTCTGTGACTCTGGTATCATAACAGACGATTTCCATATTTGTTTTCAGTTTTTCCTCTGCAATGGCGAGAAGCTGTTCTTTTTCCACGCCCAGAGGTTCTATGATTACAAGCTTCATTTTATCCTGCCCCTTAAATCTGTGTTTCTACAAAAATATCGTAAATCGCCCGGATAGCTGGTTCAAAGTCTTCGTCTTTTACCCCTACAATGACGTTTAACTCACTGGAGCCCTGGTCAATCATGCGAACATTGATATTTGCATGAGCAAGAGCTGCGAAGATTCTGGCAGCAGTGCCGCGGTTAGAGCGCATGCCTCTTCCCACAATGGCAATCAGTGCCAAATCTGTTTCCAGTTCCATATAATCCGGATTTACTGCTCTGTGAATACCCGAAATCACCTGCTGCTCTTTTTCTGCAAATTCGTCCTGGTGAATATAAATCGTCATGGTATCAATTCCGGAAGGAATATGTTCAAAGGAAATGCCCTGCTCTTCCAATACCTGCAAAACCTTTCTGCCAAAACCAATTTCCGCATTCATCATGGATTTTTCGATAAAAAGAGAACAAAATCCTTTCTTTCCTGCAATACCGGTAATCGTATACGGCGGTTTTTTGCAAGTGTCCTCCACAATCATGGTACCGTCTTCTTCCGGAGCATTGGTGTTTTTGATATTAATGGGAATGCCGGCTTTTCTCACCGGGAAAATTGCATCCTCGTGAAGCACGGTAGCGCCCATGTAAGAAAGCTCTCTCAGCTCCCGGTAGGTAATGGTGTCAATGGATTTTGGGTTTGGAATGATTCTGGGATCTGTTACCATAACGCCGGACACATCTGTCCAGTTCTCGTAAAGCTCCACGTCCAGAGCACCGGCAATAATGGAACCTGTGATATCCGAACCGCCTCTTGAAAAGGTCTTGATTTCTCCGTTTTCCTTTGCGCCGTAAAAGCCTGGAACAACTGCCTCTGTTACGTCTTTTAACCTTTTGGCAACCAGAGCCTCTGTAATCTCAGCATCAAACTGACCGTTTCCATCAAAACGAATCATTTCTGCCGGGTCTACAAAGGTGTAGCCAAGATAAGCTGCCATGATTTTCCCGTTTAAATATTCTCCTCTGGAAGCTGCATATTCTTCCCCAATCTGTTTCCGGAAATTATCCTCCAGGATTTTGAAATCTTCTTCCAGGGACAGAGATAATTCCAACCCATCAATGATTTCCTGGTAACGACTCTTAATCTCTGCCAGAACCTTCTGAAAAATTTCCTCATTGGCTGCCCGATAGCAGGCATACAGCAAATCCGTTACTTTTGTATCCTCTGAAAAGCGCTTGCCCGGTGCAGAAGGTACCACATATCTTCTGGTCCCGTCTGCACGGATAATTGCGCCTACTTTTTTAAACTGTTCCGCACTGGCCAGTGAGCTTCCGCCAAACTTTACAACTTTTTTCATCTCATATCCTCCTCACTTGATGCTGCATAGCATAAATAATATAATTTCTCCTTGCAAATGTCCAGTATTTTCTACATATTTCCCCTAAAAATATCCATTTGCCGAAGTCTTTATTGCTATAGTTTATGGCAGGTATGACAAGATGTTATAAAAGGCGGGATTCTGTCTTTTTGACCCCTTATTTATTCCGGTTTCCTCTGTATTTTTCTTCACAATATTTGCAGCGGTATACTTCTTTTTCCGGGTCTGCCAGAATAAATACATGGTCTAATTCCTGTTCAATGGAAGTGATACAGCGAGGATTTTTGCACTTGATAACATTGCGGATTTCCTTTGGAAGATGAAGATCCTTTTTCTCTACAATTTCCCCGTCTTTAATGATGTTTACTGTAATGTTGTGGTCAATAAAGCCCAGAATATCCAAATCCAGTGTATCGATGGGACATTCTACTTTAATGATGTCTTTTCTTCCCATTTTGCCGCTTCTGGCATTTTTAATAATCGCCACACAGCAGTCCAGCTTGTCCAGGGCAAGGTCATGGTAAATGGTCATGCTCTTTCCTGCTTTGATGTGATCTAATACCACACCTTCGCTTAAACGTCCTACATTTAACATAAATCTACCCCCATTCCCAACAAACTTAAAATCAATGCCATACGGACATATACGCCGTACTGTACCTGTTTAAAATAAGCAGCTCTCGGATCTGCGTCAACCTCTACGGAAATTTCATTCACACGGGGCAGAGGGTGCAGTACCAGCATATCTGGCCCTGCCAGAGCCATTTTTGCCTTATCTAAAATATAGAAATCCTTCATGCGTACATAATCCTCTTCATTAAAGAAGCGCTCTTTCTGTACACGGGTCATGTAAAGAAGATCCAGAGAAGGCATGGCGTCCTCCAGGCGTTCCACTTCTACAAATTCATGACCGCTGGCTCTTAATACATCTTCTCTGATATAGTCAGGGATCCGAAGCTCTTCCGGGGAAATCAGCACAAACTTCACACCCTCATAGCGCACCAGAGCTTCAATAAGAGAATGCACGGTTCTTCCGAATTTTAAGTCGCCGCACAGGCCAATGGTAATGTTGTCCAGTCTTCCTTTTAAGGAACGAATGGTAAGTAAGTCGGTAAGAGTCTGGGTCGGGTGCTGATGTCCGCCGTCCCCTGCATTAATCACAGGAATCTGGGAAGCCATGGACGCAACCAAAGGCGCACCTTCCTTTGGGTGGCGCATAGCGCAGATATCTGCATAACAGGATACCGTCCGAACTGTATCCGCAACGCTCTCTCCTTTTGCTGCTGAACTGGAGTTGGCGCTGGAGAATCCCAGAACCTTTCCGCCCAGACGCATCATGGCAGATTCAAAGCTTAAACGAGTTCTTGTACTCGGTTCATAAAACAAAGTTGCTAAAATTTTCCCATCGCATTTGTGGGCATATTTTTCCGGATTTTTTTCAATATCATTGGCAAGATCCAATACCTTTGCCAGTTCCTCTACGGATAAATCCAGTGGACTCATTAAATGTCTCATAGATGACCTCCTATGTGTATCTCAGGATTTTTTGAACCCTTGTAACATCATATACCATTTTTTTCCGTATTTCAAGCAGTTTCACTCCTTTAAAGATAAGATTTTAGGCGTTTGCGAAACGCCACAAGCCGCATAAATACGGCATTTTTTAACTACAA
>SAMEA3387500__coassemble_644_pt1 | contig 99513 bp, 99 predicted proteins | sample SAMEA3387500__metabat2_high_PE_001 | metagenome-assembled genome bin SAMEA3387500 (sample SAMEA3387500) | Felis catus | biome: Faeces | place: United Kingdom | collected 2012
ATTGCGAACAAGCTTAGCGAGTTTCGCAATTACCTATATATGGTGTAATCATTTTCTTCTTTTATTTTTTCTGCCTGTGCAAATACATTCTTTATCACCCGCAGAACCAACGCCATAGATTCCAATTCATATTAAAACCTCTCTTTCTCCATTTAAAAAACAGCTTCATCTGTTTTCCTTTTTCACAGGATAACATAGATGAAACTGTTTTTTAATATATTTTTATCGTTTTTCGATAATTTATTATTCTTTTTTGATATATACCAAATTTTCAAGCCCAACATCAGGATTCGGAGGTCACATATTCTGCTTTTAATTTTTTATACATTTTTTCTGACAGAGGAACCGGAACCTGCAATCTTTCCGCCTCTTTCATAAGATATCCGCTGAAAGTTTCCAATTCACTTTTCCTGCCTGCTTCCATATCTCGCTTCAGAGAACTGGTAGAGCCTTTATCCAGCTTCATAAAACGCCCATACTCGCTTTCTGTATAGCCTTCCCGAATGGAAATTCCCTTTGCCATAGCAACTGCATAAGCCTCCTTTAAAAGTTCCATAAATTCCCTGCATTTTTTCTCTGAGGTATGCAGACTATCCGTCATCTCCATGTAATAGGCTGTCAGCACATTGTAAGCACAGTTAAATATGTATTTTTCCCAGACAGCCGCCTGACTGTCCACCACATATCTGCAGTCCATACCAGCCTCCAAAAGACACCTGCAAACCTGCCTGATGCCTTCTGTTTCCTCTGCGTCTGCCTGTGTCTTTCCCACCAGAATTTTAGCATAGTTTCCAATCTGTGTAATGGAATAGTCTTCGTTAAAAAAGGCGGTAATATAGATAACTGATTCTCCTACTATTCCGTTTTTCAAAAAGTTTTTCGTCCGTTCTGCCGTATCGGCTCCATTCATAATGGGCAAAATGACTGTATGAGAATCTATACAATTCTGTAAATCCCGGCATACCTCTTCCAGTGAATAATTTTTCACACAGAGAAAAATGAAGTCTTGAATCTCCTCTATTTCCCGTCCGCTTTCTACCACTCTTTTTGCTTTTGCAGTGATTTCCCCATTGTACTGACTGTGCAGACAAATTCCTTCTTTCTCCAGAGATTTTTTGCGCGCTCCTCTTGCTACCAGGGTTACATTTTCATATGTTTTTGCCAACATACCGCTTATATATCCCCCTACGCCTCCAATTCCCACAACTGTAATTTTCACGTTCTTTTCCATAACCTCCACCTCCGAAATCAGTCCTGTTCTTCTTATAACTCTGTTTCATCTGTAAGCCCATCAACAAATTGATGACTGATGCTTTGCTGTACCAGTTCTGTGCTGCTTTCTTGCTTTTTCTCATCACAGCCTGCCAACAGACTTCCTGCCAGAATTGTGCAAAACCAAATCATGAAAACTCTTTTTTTCATTGCCTTTTCCCTTTCCTTATCTCGAGATAGCACAACCATATAGTGTACAAAAGATAGTATGTGCAAGGTTTTGAGTTATCATGCAATTTTCAAGTTCTATAATGGCACAAATACCATATGCTGTCAATGAACCTTGGGCTTTACAGAAAACTTTACGCCATTAGAGAAAAAAATCTTGACATTGAGATGAAAATTCGGTAAAATTATCAATTGTAAGTAATGCTGAAATAGCTCAGTTGGTAGAGCACTTCACTCGTAATGAAGGGGTCGTGGGTTCGAGTCCCATTTTCAGCTTAAATGCAAAAAACGGCTGAAATCTCTATAAACATTAAGATTTTAGCCGTTTTTTTATCACTTTTGTTCCATAAAATAAAAATGCTCCGCGATTTTTCTTAGTCTACCCCTTTTTTCTCATCTGCCACATACTCGAAAAAATCAAAGTCCGCATAATGCTGATGCTTTACCCTGTCTGCACAGGTAATTCCCACCATGGTACCGGTAAATTCTCCATATTTGCAATATTCATCTGAGAATCTTGTCGTATCAAAGACACGACCGATTTTTTCATAATTTTTTCCATCATAGCTCCATTCAAACCAGGATTTTCTTCCCTGTATATAAAGCCTTAAATACACAGGCTTATCCTCTACTGGAATTCTGGTATTTAGAAATTCTGTTTTCTCCCCATTTTCCAGGTGAATAATGGATAAGGCGCTTCCTCCGAGAGTTTCACTGTAATATTTTCTCAGATTAATATAATTCATGTTATCATAATACAAGATAAGTCCTGCGCTATGCTGATGAACCTCTGGTATGAACTCCATTTTCGTCGTAATTCGTGCATACACACTTGTCAGCTTTCTTGCCAGAATACTGACTTTATTCAGAGAGGTTCTGGATTCCTGTCCGCGGATTCTTACGTATCCGGGTCTCGCTTTTACATCAGCAAAACTCTGAGGCATAATCCGCGGCGCATAATAACAATTTCTCAGCTCTGACTCATCAAAATGATCCATATTCGGAATCTGTGCCACCGGATAGTCCGGCAGGGAGGATTCCGGTACTTCCATTTTTGCCAGATTACTTCCGTCTGCCATACGCAGCCAACCATCGTCTGTCCATACCATCTTCTGAATTGCCGTTTCCCGTCCAAGGGTACAGCGAAGCTCCGGAGCAAAGGGTCTGGAACAAAGATGCACCAGATAAGTTTCCCCTGTAGGAAGGTCTATATAACTTCCATGACCGGATTTCTGCAGAATGGATTCAGGATTATAGTATTTAGGCTTCAGATGATCCGGGTCATGACGCTCATAAGATTCTCCCGGCACACTGGTTACAATGGGATTCAGCGGGTCTTTCTCATAAGGTCCCCAGACGTTTTTGGAACGCCCCATGGTCACACAATGATTGTATCCGGTTCCTCCTTCCGCGCACATAATATAATAATATTCACCCTTTTTATACAAATGGGGCGCCTCTATACAGCCTCTGTCTGTACCACCTCTCCAAATACGTTTCGGGTATCCCAGGATTTCCTTCTTTTCTGAAGAGTACTCTACCATACAAATAGCGCCCGGTTTTTCATACCCTTCTCTTGTTTCCCAATCTAAAGAAACAATGTATTTTTTCCCATTTGTATCATGAAGAATGGAAGCGTCAAAACCGGAAGAATGAAGGTATACAGGCTGACTCCATGGCCCTTTAATATCCTTTGCCGTAATTAAATAATTATCCACGTCAAAGTAACGCGCATTCATGGAATTCATAACTCCATATACCACATAAAACAGATCCTCTGCCTCACAATAGGTCAGACATGGCGCCCAGATACCCTTTGCACTCGGCAGCTTTTTCAAATCCACCTGTTCCTCTGTCAACACATGGGTATATAATTCCCAGTTTTTTAAATCTCTGGAATGATATATGGGAATTCCCGGAAGCCACTCAAAGGTAGAAACCGCCAGATAATAATCTTCTCCTTTCCGGCAAATACAAGGATCAGGGTTAAACCCCGGTAAAATTGGATTTTGAATCATTTTGCTAAACCTCCTCCGTTATTTTCTGTTTCCTGCTTTACGCGCCTGAAGCTCTGCAAGAATTCCATCAAATTCTTTATCCAGATTCCAGAATTTCATAATAACCAAACCAATTACATAAACGACAATCGGAATCCACACAAAGCAAATTTTAATAGAGAACAGAGCTTCCGGTGTCTGCACCAATGCTTCTCCCACATAACCTCCTGCTTCCAGAATGACACCTAATAAAGCAGAACCAATGCCATTTCCGATTTTATAGCCAAAGCTGCATGCGCTGTTTACAAGGCCCTCTGTACGATATCCTGTTTTCCACTCACCATAATCAATGGTATCGGATACCATTGCCCACATGGTTGCTCCTCCGCAGGAATTGCCAATCCCTCTGATAATACTGGATACAACAATCAGCGTCATAGAACCTCCGGAAAAATTTAAAATAAGCATTCCCACAATATCGAGAACCAGCCCTACCGCAAACACATTTCTCTTACCAAGTTTTTTTACCAGCATGGCAATAAAAAACATTCCCGCAATCTGTACTACATTAAAAATACCATTAATGGTTGCCACAAGATCTCTGCTTCCCAGGATATCTTTTGCATAAAAGACAGTAGCGCCTCCATTTACCGAATACATCAAAAAGAACAAGGCCAACATTCCTGTCATCATAATCCAATATTTGTTTTGAAACAGAGCTTTAACTCCTTCCTTAAACGGAACATCTTTTACCTGCCCATTTTCCTGAGCAACCGGTTTTACACGTTCCTTTGTCCCAAAGAAATTAATTAAAAATGCTGCAACTGCTACCACACCGAATACACAAAAGGTCTTTGTCCATGCAGATGCGTTATCTCCAAATTTTTCGACTAATGGAAGAGTGAATGTATTGATAAGCAGGGTTCCTGCCGTTGCCAGAAGGTTTCGGAAAATACTCAGCACAGAGCGTTCATACGCGTCCTGTGTCATCAAGGCATTCAATGCCGAATACGGTACATTAATAGCTGTATAAATAACTGTCGATACTAAATTATAGGTAATAAATACATACACTAGCTTTGGTGTTTCTGCCCAGTCTGTGGGGACGGAGAAGAGCAAAATTCCGGAAATAGCAAAGGGAATACACATGCGAAGGAGCCAGGGTCTTGCTTTACCGAATTTTGATTTTGTTCTGTCTACAATCACCCCCATAATGATATCACTGATTCCGTCAAACACTCTGGAAATCAGCATAATCGTTCCCACTGCAGCAGCGTTTACTCCAGCATAATCTGTATAATAAAATAACAGGAATGCTGACATTGCCGTATAAATAATATTACAGCCAAAGTCACCGCAGCCATATGAAAATCGTTCTGCAAGTCTTGCAAACGTCTGTTTATTTTTTCTTTCCATTTCTCATTCCTCAGCTTTCTGTATTCTCTTGCACCGGAAACCACCCCTGCGCAACACATTTTCCCAAATCCCAGGCGTCCCAGCCTATCCAGTTGGAATCATTTACCGTATCAAGAAGCAGTTTATAATTCCAATAGAAATATCCGCTTCCCTTTTCCCATGCGGCAAGCTGTACATCTGCCAGGGTTCTGTAAATTTTCTTCTTTTCTTCCGGTGTAAAGGCTTCTTCTGCAATGCCTTCCATACCATTTAACACTGAACGTCCTCCCTTGGTATCATGACCGCAGGCCAAAGAATTAAACAGGCACCACTCGCCGCAAATCACAGGAAAATATTGCTCCATCTCTTCTATCATTGGCTCCAATACCTCTTTTACATAGGTTGTATACGCCTCCAGGTTCTGTTGACAGCCGTCCATCTCTGCAACCATAAGATATTGGTGGGTATCCAGTACTACGTTTTGGAATTCTTCCTCCTGCATAAAGTCTTTCCAGGCATAAATATCAAATCCGTCGTGAAAAACAACTGCTTTCTCTTTAGGCATATATTTACGCATACGTCCATATGCCTCTTTATAAAACGCTTTCAAAAATTTTATCTGTACCGGTGCGCTTCCCTTTGCCATTTCCGGATCCACTGCCGGATATCGCTCTAAGCTATTAAAGGTATCCCATGCTTTTTCTGTCAAAGGTTCGTTTAAAATCTCAATTCCCCACAGTGCTTCCTTTTCCCCATATCTTTTCGCAAGTTTTTCCAGAACCTGCAGGGTGAATTCTACACTTTCTGGCTGTTGGGCCCATTTAACAACTCCGGACAGACCGCCATTGTCGAATCCATTCTGACTTCCCGGAACAGTATGAAGGTCAATTAAAATCTGCAATCCATATTTTGCTGCCCATGCAAATGCTTTATCCAGTTCTTCTGTACAGCCAAGAAATGGAAGACAATCTCCAAAGATAAAGTACGGTATGGGAATGCGTACCATATCCAGACCAAATGATTTAATTTCTGCAAAATCGCGCTCCGTAATATAGGAATTGCGATGTAGCTTTATTCTGGCTTCATAAACTTCTTTTGACAGCTGTCTGGGCAGATAATATTCATCTTCGGCAGTTGTTCCTTCAAATAATGCCGGACTCATCCATTTTTCCAGCACTAGCCAATTCCCCAAATTAACACCTTTGATATTCATTTTCTTCTCCTCTTATTTCCTAATCATTCAAACATTTATACTGTGATTTATCCAGATATTTTAGAATTCATGAATTCTTTTGATAGCCTTATTATATACCAGTCAGCTTCGGGAAAACAGTCTTTTTACAAACCAAAAAACAGGTCAAAACAAACTTTTTCAATTTGTTTTGACCTGTTTTCTCTTATTTTCTGTACACGTCCCTGGGAGAACAGCCATATAACTCCCGAAACATACGTCGGAATACCTTTTCGTTATAAAATCCGTGACGCTCGCAGATTTCCCGTATATTCAAATCCGTATTCAGCAAATCTGTATATATTTTTTCTAATCGCACTCTGTATAAGTACTCCAAAAATGTAATTCCCATACTCTTTTTAAAAAAGCGCGAAAAATAGATTTCATTCAATCCAACCTTATCCGCAATTTCTGAAATACTGATAGCTTCTGTATAATGCTGTGTAACATATTCCATAATAAACTGAATCCGTTTCATATTCTTCTGATTTCGATACAATTCTTTCTGGTTCACTTTATAGGAAAAAGAATGAATCAAAATATAAAGTAATTCAAAAATCAGACTATAACATCGGAACTGATATCCTTCTACCTGAAACTGATAAGCAATCCACAGATTTTGTAAGGTGCTTCCGATTTCACGCAGCTTTGTCTGTACCCGCGGATCCTTTGAATGATAATCAATAGAAAATACATACTGCCGAATATCCGGCACCAGTTTTTCCAAAAATGTCACCGGAATCTGTAATAAAATTGCGGTATTTCCGGACAAACACTTTGTGGAATGAATGCTCATGGGATTTACCACTACAAATTCGCCTTCTTTTAACTGACGTACCTGGTTATTGTCCTGAAATTCCAAGTCCCCATGAATCAGATATACGATTTCAATCCAGTCATGAAAATGTTTATTTATAACACTTCCTGTATCTATGCGAAAATCCAGATAAACCTCCAACATTTCATTGGGGGATATAAATTCATGTTTATAGCTTTGCATGCCTACTCAATCACCCGCGCCTCTGTCACAACTTTCTGAGGAAAAATATCCGTTACTTCTGCCGGAACCTCCTCCACAATCTGAAATTCAAAGGCAACTGCAACGGTTTTATGCTTTGGGTGCTGACTTAAATAGCGGTCATAAAATCCCTGCCCATAGCCTGCTCTGTGGCGGTTAATGTCAAAAGCAACACCCGGTACCACAAGAAACGCCGTTTCCTCTAAAGCCTCTTCTCCTTCACTCGGCTCCGGAATCTGAAAATATCCGGGAGAGAGCTGGTCAAAAGACGTAATATAGTAGTATTTCATTTCATGGGCTCCCGTGACCTTTGGAACCGCTACCCGCTTTCCCGCCTTCCACGCAGCTTCTATAATGCCTTTTGTAATAACCTCTTTATTATAATCCGCATAAGCGTACACACAGTCTGCCTGCTGAAATTCCGGAAGAGCAAGAATCTTTTCGCAAATAACCCTGCTGTTTTCCTCCACTTCCTCTACAGAAGTTTCTTTTCTTCTTCCAAAAATATATTTTCTAATTTCCTTTTTTGAGTCCATATTTTTCTCCTAAATTCGTAATGCTTCCATCATCTTCCTGTACACTGATGTTGTCAAGCTGTGCCCTTAAATTCATACGGATATTGGCAATGTATTCTGTACGAAGCTTTTTCTGCTCTTCTTTTTCCTCGGGTGTAAGTCCTTCTCCTTTGGATTTTCTCGCAAGCTCATTGATTCTGTTAATTTTTTCCTGATTCATGCTATGTAATTTCTCCTTTTTATCCTATCCATTTTCGTTTCTAAAAGTCCTACAGATTTTCAAACATTCTACGAAGCTCTGCGTCCTCTCTGTCGCGCGACAGGAACAACGTTCCATGCTTTCTTCCCTGCATAATTTTATGAATCACATGGAAATCACTGCCGTTGGCAATGACCATGTCCGTGCCTGCTGCTGCTGCAATCTGAGCTGCTGCCAACTTGGTAGCCATTCCCCCGGTTCCCACCTTGCTGCCGGAAGACCCCTTTCCCATTTCCAGAAAGTGTCTGTCCAGCTCTTCCACTACATCAATGAACTGTGCATCTGGATTCACATTAGGGTCATCTGTAAACAGTCCGTCTATATCTGAAAGAAGAATCAGCATATCTGCTCCTGTAAGCGCTGCTACCAGAGCGGACAGGGTATCGTTATCTCCAAATGTATTTACATACTGGATTTCATCTGTGGAAACGGTATCGTTTTCATTTACCACAGGAATGGCTCCCATATCCAGAAGACTGTTAAAGGTGTTTCTGGCATTTTCCCTTGTGATGTCATTAATCATCGTGTATTTTGTCATTAAAACCTGGGCTGCTGTCTGGTTATATTCTGCAAACAGTTTCTGATAAATCATCATAAGACGCGCCTGTCCGATAGACGCGCATGCCTGTTTTTCCGCCAGCTCTGTGGGCTTTTCCTGTATGCCCATAACCGCTCTTCCCACGGCAATGGCACCAGAGGATACCACAATCACGTCCTTCCCCTGGTTGTGCAAATCTGCCAGCTCTCTTACCAGAATCTCCATTTTTATCAAATCCAGTCTTCCGTTTTCCTGATGAGTCAGGGAAGAAGAGCCGATTTTGATAACAATTCTTTTTTTATCCTTTAGTTTTTCCCGAATATTCATGTGTATGCTACCTCGTTGAAGCTTTCCTTTTTCTTATGGTATACTGTCCTGTATATAGTACACTATTTTAAAAAATTCGTCCAGACAGTGTTTACGGAACATAGCATTTAGCTGGAATAATTCTCTAAAAAGCTGTACAGCTCGTCCTGTGTCTTTATATCCTTTCCCAAAAGCACTTCGGACTGCAGTTCTTTTGGCAAAGCTTCCAACGGGATATCCGTATATTCAAAAACCGTATTTCCGGGCTTTTCATACACAACCACACAGCCTTCCTCCAGACGAAGCTGATACCCCTCTTTTGCATGTTTCCTGGTTTCTTCTGTTCTTTCCTGCTGCAACACCACCCGTTTCTCTCCATAAGACATCATGCGGTAGCGCTCCTCCTTTAATGTTCCCTGGTCATAGCGCTGAAAAACAAAGGTCTGCCCTTTTGGATTTACAGAGGCGGATACCTGCTGCTGCACCTGGGCGCTGCTCTCCTCCAAATCATAAATTCTGTCTTTTAAATCTGCCACTTGATAGCTGAGCATAAAACCTGTACTGAAAAACAGCACAGCAAGAAAAAAGCCGACACCGTAGATTATTCTTTTCATAAGAACCTCCCTTATCTGAATGGTTGTTTCCCTCTGTTCAGAATATAGTATCGACTGTTTTCTTCTCTTTTATTCATTTCCTTATCTGGTAATTCTCAGACCTTCCAGTATTTCTGCCTGTTTCTTTTCCATGACTGCTGCTTCCTCTGGAGTCATATGGTCATATCCCATAAGATGCAGCATACTGTGAGCAATGAGAAAGGCAAACTCCCGCACCTGTCCGTGTCCATAGCTTTCTGCCTGCTCCTGCATTCTGGGAACACAAATCATAATATCTCCCAGCAAAAGCTCCCCGGTATCCGGATGGAAACAGGAGGCGTCTTCCTCTGCATGGGAAAAATCTGCCGGAGTTTCAAAATCTAACATGGGGAAAGACAACACGTCGGTAATACGGTCGATCTCCCGAAATTCCCTGTTTGTTCTCTGAATTTCCTCATTTCCGGTCAAAACCAGATTGATTTCCGCCTCATAAGGGCAGTTCTCGTAATCCAGAGCCGCCTCTGTTACCTTTTTTGCCAGCTCCTCATAATCAAAATCCAGAGGGGTTTCGTATTCCATTTCAATATTTAAAGTCATACTTATCTTCTCCTGTCATTTCTGCCGAACTTTTCTTTTCGGACCTCTTTTTTCTCCGGCTTCTCCTTTTTCTCGTATTCATCATAAGCCTGTACAATTTTCTGCACCAGAGGGTGACGCACCACGTCTTTGTTTGTCAGTTCACAAAAAGCAATGTCCTCTACCTTGCGAAGCACACGCAGAGCAACGTCCAAACCGGAACGGGTTCCTGATGGCAGGTCTTTTTGGGAGAGGTCGCCTGTCACGATTACCTTTGAACCAAAACCAATTCTGGTAAGGAACATTTTCATCTGCGCCGGAGTGGTATTCTGGGCCTCGTCCAGAATAATAAAGGCATTATCCAGGGTTCTTCCTCTCATATAGGCCAGAGGCGCTACTTCTATCAGCCCCTTTTCCATGTTTTTGGCAAAACTGTCTGCTCCCATGATTTCGTACAGGGCATCATAAAGAGGACGCAGATACGGATCTATCTTACTCTGTAAATCTCCTGGCAGAAAGCCTAATTTTTCCCCTGCCTCAATAGCCGGGCGGGTAAGGATAATCCTTCCCACCTCATCATTTTTAAAGGCTGTAATCGCCATTGCCATAGCAAGATAGGTCTTTCCTGTCCCCGCAGGTCCCATGCCAAATACAATCATTTTCTTTCGTATCTCGTCTACATATGTCTTCTGTCCCAGAGTTTTTGGCTTAATCGGTCTGCCGCTTAAAGTATGGCAGATGCAGTCTTTGTCAATCTCTGTAATAGCAGAGGTTCTCTCCTCCATGGCAAGAGAAAGTGCATAATTGACATTTTGCTGGGTAATAGTGTTTCCTCTCTGGGATAATTCCAGAAATTCCTTCAGTATTTTTACTGCCTGGTCACAGGAGGGTCTGGGGCCTAAAATCTTAATCTGTCCATCTCTGGAAATTACAGTAACTCCTAAAGCTCTCTCCAGCTTTTTTACATGTTCATCAAACTGACCGAACACATTTCTCTCATGCTCTGCAGGTAATTCCATTTTTTCTTCACAAATATTACTCATTTAAGTCTGTATTCCTTTCTGTCGGCTGCTCCGGAATCTGTATCGGGACTTCCTCTCCTGCCTCTTCAATGACGGATATACTGCCTTTTGCCCTGCAAATTCCGTTCTGTATTCCTATTTTAACATGATTTGCAGATATTTGAACCCCCTTTTGCCGGAAACTTTCCAAAACCAGGTTCAGACGCTTCTTTGCCCTCTCTCTTGCCTCCTCTGGCGTATAGGTGAAAATTTCTGTCTGATAGGCATAATCCGTACTGGTACCATAAAAAACAGGCAGCTGGAAATTTTCCGTAAGACGTACCTGCTTGAGGCTCGTAATGGTATCAAATTCCTTCCAGGAGGCTTTCCTTTTTGTATCCAAACAGTAATCCCCTATCTGCAATACATATCCCTTCTTTTTTTCTCCTGTATAAACCGGTTTTCTGTATTTCATGGGAAATTCCTGATAATACTCTAACTCGTATTCAATAAAAACATCAGCGTCTGCCTGTGTATATTCCTGGCGCACCAGCTCCTTACTGTCATTTTGGATATCCAGCGTTCCGCGAACCAGCACTTCTCCTTTTGTGCAGATATCCCCTGCCTTTTTTACCGGAGTTCCCCTACGGGTTATCATAGAAACAATACGTCCGCTCCGCAAGGCTACAAGGTCGCAGGCCCTCCCCTCCTTTTTGTCTTTTCCCTGATAAATATTGTCATTCTCACGGATTTCCAGAATCAGTCTGCTGCCAGAAATCCGTGCAGACACCCAGGTAATATTGGGAAACTCCCCTCTCAGCTTTTCTGCAATCGCTCCGCAGTCCAGTTCTTTTTTCAAAACCCCGTGTTCAATATCAAGTTGTTCCAGATAACGGAGAATACTCTGGGTGCTGTTATGTATATTTCCCTCTACATGAATGTTCCAGATATGCCGGGAAAGAACTGCCAGCAGAAAAAAGCCTATAAAAATCCCGATAAAAAATGCCTTTCTTTTTTTGTTGCGGTAAAAAAAGAAGGGCAGTCCATATTTTCCTGTAATTTTGATTCTGGTGTGTGTCTTTTGGCATATTTTCTTCAACCCGTAAAAATCCTTTACGGACAAGTTCATTTCCAGTTTATTTCCTTTCTGCATCAGATTCCAGACCCTGATTTTGTGATAAGCGCATAAATTCAAAAACCGCTCCGGGCTGTCCGCACAGATGCAAATGCGTACATACCCTTTGCGGTAAGCTTTCCAGTCCTGCAAGGTGCAACCTCCTCATAAAAATAAAATTCCGCTGATTTCTCCAGTTATTTTCATCTCTACATCTGTATAATAGGCAATCACCAGATTTTTTCCCTCTATCTGAATTTTATGATGTCCGGACAGCAGGATAATACAGGTATCCTGATACTGGCGGATACACTTATAATTCTCAATATACAGTTCCCTGGCGCCGGTAAGCGTCAACACAGGATCCTGATAAGACAAGTCCTTTGGAATCTGCAGCGAATCTCCCAGCTTTCCTGCAAGTTCATGCAGTTTTCCTTTCATCTTCATGCCCCCGGAAGTTCTGTTCCTTACAACATATGTCTATTTTATAAAAAGAATACCAAACCACAGAATCTGATTTGCACTTAAGGTAAATTCCATATCATACTTTTCTGCCAATTCTGACACAATAATCCCATGACTCTCTACACACGGGTGCATTTTCTCAGGAAACCGGCAGGGGAGTCCCTTAGGGAAGGTACATTCTTCGCAGATATCACAGGATTCTGTGGACAATGCCATGCAGGCACTGCCCTGCTGTCGGATAAATCCTTCTATGGCAGCCGTAATAGCCTCATGCTCTTTTCTGGTAGCCAATGTTTCTTCAAAATTAATCACATCTGAAACTTCGGCAATGGTGGAAAAGAGAAAACATTCTCTGTAGCTCAGACAGCGCTTCCGACACTCCTCCACGGTTCCCACTGCAGGTGGACAGGCCCAGGTGGAATTATAACGTTCACATTCCTTTTCGCAAATCCACCTCACCCGGAAAGAAAAGGCAATTTCCTTCGGGTCAAAAAAGGCGTATTGGTATACCGGATACTGGCAGATAAATTCTTCAATTTCCTCATGTGTAATCATTTTTCTTTTCTCCTTGCATTTTTCTTTGGAATCCTTTATAATAAAATATATCGAACATACATTCGCTTTATTCTACGGAGGTACTTACAGATGAATCCACTTTCTTATATACTGGGCAGCGTTCTGTTGCTGCTACTGATCCTGTTTTTTGTCCTGCTGCACAAGAGAAATTATTACCCCTATGCAGCAAAACACCTGCTTACCAAAAGAGAATATCGTTTCTACCTCCTCTTAAAGGAAGTTGCAGATGAATACCATTATATCATATGTCCCAAGGTTGGTGTCAAAGATTTGCTGGCTGTCACGGACAAAAAGCAATATATGAAATATTTTCACAAAATCGCCCAGAAGCATGTAGATTTTGTCATTTGTGATAAGGACTTGTATGTACTTTTCGCCATTGAACTGGACGACACCACCCACGAAACAAAAGACGCCAAAAGAAGGGATCACTTAAAAAACAAAGCCTTTGCTGCTGCGGGAATTCCTCTAAAACGAATCACAGACATTGACAAACGGCAGATACGTCGACTGTTTCGCTAATCCATGGAACTCAGGCTTCTTCTATCCGTACCTTACTGCCGCCTTCTCCCAGCCTTGCAGGCTCTACAATCAGATGCATGGGAATCCTTGCCTTAATCTCCTCCACATGGGTAATGATTCCCACACTTCTTTTTCTATTTCTGATTTTTTCCAACGCTTCCATCACCACTTCCAGACACGATTCGTCCAGTGTACCAAAGCCCTCGTCTAAAAAGAAGAATTCCAGAGGAGCTGCTCCTTTCATCTGAATCTGGGATGAGAGAGCAAGAGCAAGGGCAAGGGAAGCCATAAACGTTTCTCCTCCCGACAAGGTAGAAGCCGGTCTGGAAACTCCACCATTTTTGTAATCCCGTATAATAAACAGACCGTTTCCGTCTGTTTCCAAACCATAGCTGCCCCCTGTCATTTCTTTTAGCTGCACATTTGCCTCTCTGGAAACATATTCCAGATAATACCGGGATACATATTCCACAAAACGTTTTCCTCGAAACAGCCCTTCCAGTTCTGCCAGAATATCCAGCTTATGCAGAATTTCTTTCTGTTCTGTTTCCAGCTTTTCCTTTTCTTTCAATGCTTTTGTCAAATGGCAAATCTGCTGTTTCAGACTTCCCAGTTCCCGGTTTCCCCCGGCATTTTCCTCTTCCAGACTCCTGACCTTTTCTTTTAGAACTTTAAGGGGTATCTCCAAAGTGGGAAGAACTCTCCTCTGCTTCTGGATTTCTTCTAAGCGCACTTGCAGCTTCATACAGGTTTCTCTATACGTTTCTATCTGCTTTCTCAGCTGCAGCAGTTGGTCTTCCTCTCTTTGATACAGCACAATCCAGCTTTCCTCTGCGATGCCGTATTCCTGCATTTTTTCCTGTAAAATCTTCTGTTTTCTACAAAACTCCGCCTCCAGAGCTTCTAAAAGTGCTTCTCCGGCTGCAAAGTCACGGCTGACGGCTTCCAGCTCTCTTGTCAGGCTTTCTGCCCGCTTCTGAACCTCTGCATAGTCTTTCCGAATTTTCTCCGTCTTTTCCCGGAGTTCTCTGCACCGCTTTTCAGGTTCTTTGCAGGAACCGGCCTTTGCCTGTACCTGTTTTTCCAGCTCTTCGATTCTCTCTGTCTGCTTTGCCAGCGTGATCTCCAGACGGGCTTTTTCCTCCTTTATCCCCTGAATCAGTCCCTCCCCCTTTTCCTTATTTTGTACCCGGGCAGTAATGGCAGCCTCCAAAAGCTTTATTTGCTGCTGTTTTTCCTCCCGGATACGATTTTTCTCCTGTAAATTTTCATAGGCAATTTCAAAATCCTGCACCTGGCTTTTTTTCTTTAATTCTGAAAGCTTTTGAATTTCCTGCTCTTCCTCTTTTTTCAAAAGACGAATTTCTTCCTGCATTTCCTGTTCCCTGGTTGTTTGATGTACCTGTTCCGCTTCTGCCCTTGTTTTTTTTGTCTGTAAATCCAACAGTGCCTCTTCCAGTTTTTCACGGCTCTTTTCCTTTAAAAGAAGCTGCTCTTCCAGGAAAGTCCTCAATCTTCTTCTTTCCAGCAGTCCCTCTTCCAGCTTCGGCAGATTTTCTTCTAACCATTTTTTATTTAAAAGCTGCAGGCTCCCCATAGTCTCCCCGGCTTTTTCTTCTCCCTTTTTCACCAGCGCTTCCAGGCGGGAAATCTCCGCATATACTTTCTGAAGCTTCTTTTCTGTCTTCTCTTTTTCCGTTGTAATCCGGGAACTTTCTTCCTGCTCAAAATGAGCGCCGCTTTTTTCGTGATGAATGCTGCCACACACCGGGCAGGGCTGTCCTTCCCTAAGTTCAAGTGCCAGAATTGATGCCAGATGTTCCAGATACCGTTTCTCCCATATCTGTTTTTCTTTTTGGCAGATTTCCAGTTCTTCCTTTCTTTCTGCCTGCTCTTTTTTATAAATCCTGCACTGTTTTTCCTGCTCTTCTATTTCCTGCTGCAGGTGTCTTGCCTTTTCCTGTTCTGCTTTTACTGTTAAAACATATTCTGTTTCTTTCTCTGCATCAGGAAGCGCTCTCTGCTGTTTTTGCAAATCCTTTGTTTCTTTTTCCAGTACCTGTCTTTCTTTTTCCTTCTGCTCTGTCTGTTCCTTTATCACCGCATATTGCTTCTGTGATTCTTGCCTTTTCTGCACAAGTTCCTCAAGGCGGGTCTGCAAAGTTTCTCTGCGTGCAGTCTTTTCTTTTACTTTTCCGCAAAGACGGTATCCCTCTCCGATTTCCTGCTGCTTCCCGGCAGAAACTGTATTTGCCTCTGCTTCCACAGCAATCTGTTCTTTCTGCGCTTTGCGAGCTTCTATGTCCTGCAAAAGCTTTTCCATTTTCAGATTCGATTCTTCTAATCTCGCGGCAGTCTGCAAAAGTCTTTCTCTGGTTTCTTTCTTCCCGGTTTCTTCTCTGCGAAGCTGTGTTAAAAGAGAAGCCGCTTCTGCAAGTCTTTCCATCTCTATCTGCAAAGCAGGTAATTCTTCCTGCACCTGCGTCTGAAGGCTCTGTCTGACTGCCTTTATTTCCTTTTCCTCTTTCTGTTTCTCCTCCAGCATATTTCTTTGCAATTCCTGCTTTTTACATGCTGATGTCCAGTCAGCTTCTGCTTCTTTCGCCTCTTTGCTAAAAGCTTTTAAAGCATTGGCCTTTTCTGCCATCTGCTCCTCGTTTTGCAGGTTCTGTATTTCAGCTTCCCTCTCCTTTTGTCTGCCTGCCTCCAAACACAATGCTTCATACTCGGCTTCCAGGGCGGCAGCTTTTTCTCCCTGCTCCAGCCTTTTACGGGTTTCTTTTAATTCCTCTTCTTTTTCTGACGCCAGTGCCTTCTGTTCTGCCTCCCTTTTTAGCAATCTTTGCAAATCTTCCTGCTCTATTTCCTGATACCGGGACATCGCTCCCTCTTTTTCCTGCCATTTCCCATTCCACAGGGACGCTCTCTCTTTTACCAAAACTGCCATCTGCTCTCCGTATTTTTCCAGATGAAACAGTCTCTCCAGCATTTTATTTCGCTCCATTCCCTCCAGCTTCAAAAATTCCGAAAACTTCCCCTGAGGAAGCACAACGGTACGGAAAAAATCTTCTTTTGACAGTCCCAGCACTTCTCTGCATTTCTCATTTACAACGCTCACCTTATCTGCCAGAATCTCTGCATTTCCTTCCGTCAGCTCCGCAAACCGCGCGCTGTGGCTGCGAATAGCTCCTTCCTTTGAGCGTTTAAAACTTCGAAACACCTGATAAATCCGTTCTTTCTTTTCTTTCACAGAAAACGTGTATTCCACAGTTCCTCTCTCTGCATTTACATTGATAAAATTCGTGCTGTTTCTGGCAGTGGTTCCATAAAGAGCCAGAGTCATACCGTCTAAAATACTGCTCTTTCCACTTCCCGTAGGACCGAAAATTCCAAACAGTCCCTGACTGGACAGCGCCTGAAAATCGATTTCCTGCTCTTCTAAAAAGCTGTTAATCCCCCTGATTTTCATTCGGATTGGTTTCATACTCTGCCTCCTTTTCCATAATATCTCGCAGCATATCCAAAATCTCCTGCTCCGGAGCTACGCCCTTTTTTTCCATGTAATAACCGAGAAACAGTTCTTCAAAGCTCTTTTGTGCAAAGGCAGTCATACCCACCTCTGTCTGTTGTGCAGGAAACACAGGAAGCACTTCCAAAATATCTTCTTTGTATTTTTTCAGTTCCTTTAGCTGTTCCTCCCGTATATAGGTATCTGTATAAATCTGCAAATACACATAGCAGGCACGCTCCCGGTTTTCCATACATTTCTCCAGAGCTTCCTCATAACTTCTGCAAACCCATTTTTCAATAGGCTTTGGATTATCCAGATACAATTCTTGCACCTGAGCTTCCATGCCTGGGTGCAACTCTATCAGACAGCACTGTTTTGCGACCACTGTTTCCTGCAGACGGTAGGGAAGAAGGGAACCACTGTAGCGAATTCTTCCCTTGCTCCCCACGACCTTTTGCGGTCTGTGGACGTGTCCAAGAGCAACATACTGTGCGCTTTTTGGAAAGACTTCCGGAGGCAGCAGATAACTGTTTCCAAGCATCATTCCCTGTTCAGAGCCATCTTTTACGCTTCCCAGAGTAAACACATGGCTCATCAGCAGATTTACTGTGTCCTTCTGATACCAGCGTGCTTTCCGGGTAAAAAGGTCCTCCAGTTTTTGGGCATAATTTTTTGCCTCTTTTTCTTCTTCCTCCCCGGATTGATAAAAAACCTCATTCAGGGATTTCTCACTTAAATAAGGGACACAGACAAAAACTCCTTTCTCCTCTTTATGATAAAAAGAAAAAACGCCCTCTTCCAAAGAAGTAAGCTCAAACTTTCCGTATTTTCCGGAGGGAATCCTGGTTCTGGGTGTGCCGTAAATGACAATTCCATGTTCTTTTACAAGAGGCGCAATGGCTTCCAGTCTGGAGGGCTGGTCATGATTCCCTGCTATCAGCACCACAAGCCGTTCCCCATTTGCACTTAAATCCTTTAAAGTCTGATATAAAAGGGCTTCCGCTCCGGCAGAAGGGTGACTGTTATCGAAAATATCCCCTGCAATACAGACCATGTCTGCCTGGTTTTCCTCTGCCATACGAACCAACTGCCCCAATACGACTTCCTGCTCCTTTAATCGACTTTTTCCTTCTAAAAGCTTTCCAATATGCCAATCTGCGGTATGTAATATTTTCATAAAACTGCTCTCTCTATTTTAAAATTCAAATTTTCAGTTACTGTTTTTAAGTATAGCATTGCTGTGTGGCAAAAGACAATAATGCTTTTTTTGAAAAAAGGTGTTATAATGGGGAAATAAAATCTAACAGAAGAAAGTGAGTAAAAATTATGAAAAATGATTTATTCTCCATAGGTCCTTTCACCATACATGGATACGGACTTATGATTGCCTTGGGCATTGTGGTGTGTGTCATCATGGGAACCTACCGTGCGAAAAAACATGGATACAAGGAAGACGCAGTTCTGGACATTGCTATTTTCAGCGTCCTCGCCGGTTTTCTTGGCGCAAAACTTTTGTTTGTACTGGTAGAATTCGACCGTTTTCTGGAAAATCCCATGCAGGTGTTGGGTTCTGAGGGCTTTGTGGTATACGGAGGAATCATTGCCGGTGTCCTTGCCGCTGTTCTGTACTGCCGCATCAAAAAGCTTTCCTTTTTGGAATACTTTGACTTACTGGCTCCCTCTGTTTCCATTGCGCAGGGGTTTGGACGAATCGGGTGTTTTCTGGCAGGTTGTTGTTACGGACGGGAAACCCATGCATTCTGGGGCGTCACCTTTCCGGAAGGGAGTTTTGCCCCGGCAGGAGTTCCTCTGATTCCCACACAGCTCTTATCCTCTGCAGGGGATTTTGCCATTACAGGAATCCTGCTGCTCTATAGCAAACACAGCAAACAAAAGGGCAATACCGGCGCCTTGTATTTGCTGCTTTATGGAATCGGGCGTTTTCTGGTAGAATTCCTCCGTTCTGATGACAGAGGAACCGTAGGTATCCTCTCTACTTCTCAGTTTATCTCCATAGGCATTGTGCTTCTTGCCATATTGATGTTTTGGAGAAACTCTGTGAGAAAAAAGAAAGAAGAGTAAACCAACTCCATAGAAATTTCAAAATTCCATAAAAAACCTTCAAGCGAATAGAAAACTGAATTATTCGCTTGAAGGTTTCTTTTTTTATGTATCTGTCATGCCGCTTCAATTCTTATCTGAAGTTCATTTAAAAACCTTTGAAAACTTGGTGACAGATTTTCTTCTAAATTTAAAACACTTCCTATTTTATCTGCCCATTCACATTTTGCTTTTCCCGTTTCACTATAACTATTTCTGGATTTCTTTTGTAAAGCAGCCAATCCTCCCGGATATACCATATTTGCCAGAACTTGCCATGTATCACATATTCCTTAAAGATTGGTCGAAACCTCTTAAGTATACCCGGAGATTATTTAACAAATTCCCCCCTTTTCGCTCTTGTAAACTACCCTTTGTCGGTAAATGTCCAATACCTCTAAAAGATTTTGTATCAAAACCAATATATTTATTTTTGTATTTTGCCTGTAGCTTTTCCATGATATGGTTTACTATAATTTCCGTTGAACTGTCTTCTATCAAAAACTGAAAATACATACTTCTCTCCTGTTATCCAAAATATCTGCTATACCACATATCTCCCAGAGGAACACCTTCTCCTGACAATTCTTTTACAAAATCATACTCTGATGCTCGTTTGATATTAGAAAATCCATCTTTTCCTTTTTCTAAAACCCATACACTATTCGGAGATAATGCATTTACAAAGAAAGGACTATGTGTTGTCACAAAAAGTTGTTTTGAATATCCTGTTCCTACGCTTCTTACCATCTCATCTGCTAATAATTTTAAATACTGATGATATAATCCATTTTCAGGCTCTTCAATAAATACTAATTGACGCGGATTACTTTCGTGCAATAACAAATAATATGCAAATAATTTCAATGTTCCATCTGACATTTTGGGAGAATAAAAGGCATTTTTAAAACCCTTTTCCCAAAATTTGAGCATCATTTGACCATTATCAAATTTTACAGGTTCAATTTTTTCAATATTTGGTAATTTTGTCTGTATTTCCTTTAATACCTTTGTGAAATCTCTCTTATTTTCCCGATACATATACTGCGCAACATTATTTATGTTACTTCCTGTTCGATTTAAATATGGCTGCGGAGCTGCCGTCTGTAATGTACGCGCCGCATCAGGAGAAAAATAGCATAGATACCAACTCTTCAAAAAGTTTAAAAACTTCTCAATTCTTTCATATTGCTTCATAGCACCTAAGGTTACAATACCAAGTTTTCTGATATCAGCTAATTCTACGTCAACCTTTTCGCCCTGCACACTGCGTCCATCATCGTCTGCTCCACCTTCTTTTCCTTCATATGCATAACCACGACCATTTTGCAAAAGTAAAAAGGACAACGGTCTGCCTCTTTTTGTTACACGCTGACGCAGACGCTCTTCTTTTACATATGGACGCCCCATAGCGTCTTCATCAATTTCCAGTTCATATGTGATTGGACGTATAGTATTCTTTTCACGATAATATAATTCAAATTTCACAGGCTCATCAATGCCCTGTGAACGAATCTGCTGAAATCCTCCTCTGTTTTTCGCATCACAGGCAGCCTCAACTCCAATTTCCAGACAATCTGCCAAAAATCCAAAAGCATCTGCCAATGTGCTTTTTCCGTTCCCACTTGGTCCGATAACAGCTGTAATATTCCCTAAAGCTTCCCCTTTCTGGTTGTTTAAGGTTTTTCCCATTACAACATCTTTTAGCGGGCCGAAATTTTTAATTTGTACACCTTCTATCTTTCCCATATACTTATTACCTCCTAATTCCTGTTATCCCACTTAAAAAAAGTATTCCTCCGCCCTTTTTCTTCTTTCTTCAAACTGCGCATAAAAACCCTTTTCCGGTTCATAAGGCGCAAGATAAAAGGTCTTCAATACAAACATACAAGCGTTTTTTACTGCTGCCTCGCTCTCCAGACACTCCAAAATTTTCCCTGTCCTTTTCAGAAAATTGTGCCAGTTAAGTACAAACTTCTCATATTTCTGGATTTCCGGTATTCCCAGCCATTTGCTGATTTTCACCTTTGTCTTCGGATTTTGGGGACATTCCTGTACCTGAAGAAAATACCGGAAGCCCTGTTCCTCATAAATCCGCCCCAGAGGAAACATTCTGCAAAAACCCGGTCGAAAGGCATGGATACTGCATCTTCCCTGCTCATTTAAAAAGGAACACTGCTCCTTCTCTCCCACCATTTTCAGGTTCGGCAAAATCATGCCATCTGCCATATGAAGCTCTACAGCGCTTTGCAAAAGCCCCTCAAAACTGGTTTTTAAGTTTTTACAAAGCTGGTATACATCAAAAGGGTCTAACACAATGGAATTTCCCATGCCCCTGCAGCAATCGGAACAGCCCTTGCAGTCGTTACAACCCGCTTTTACCATATCGCTATGACGGTACAGCCTTCCGTCAGAAATTGCCCCCATATCCAGTTCTCTTAACATAGTTTTCTCCTTTTTCTCTATACACGGTATTTCCAGTAATAAAGTCCCTCGGCTGCCACAATTTTTTCCAGAAGCACCTTTAAGCTTTCACTTTCATGATAAACGGCAATGCTCAAAACGCCCCCGCTGATACTGATAATGGAATCTTCACCGCCCAGCAGAATATCGATTTGTCCACGTTTCTTTAAAATCACCTTTTTCATTAATTTTACAATCATCTCACACCGCTTATCCTTCAGCCACCCCTCTCTCTTGTTTACCAGAGGCTTATATTCCTCCACATAGATTTCAAAAGGAAAATAGCACAGCACCTTCAGCACAATGGCAATGGTTTTATCGCAAAACTCCTGTAAATGCTTATCCTGCAGAAAATACTGCTCTGCCTCCTCATAAAAATCGTCCTCCTCTGTGGAAACCGCTCTTGGCAAAAAATCAATAATCCGGTAATCCTCGCTAAATAAAAGGCTTAGTTTTTCACTTCTGTTCATGCTTATACTCCTCTCATTTCCCTGCTGTCCGCTGTTGCCCCTTCCTTTACAGCCGTCAGTTTTTTATCTGCTCAAGCCCTGCAAAAAACAGCTCATAAAAATCATCTTCTCCTTCAAGCACAGGAGAATTTTCTCCGCCTCCATTGGTGCTTCTTTTCATTTCTGCGTAAAAAGCTTCTCCTGCGTTTATCAGCTCCATTTCATAAATTTCATAACCTGACTCTCTGCATTTTTTACAAAAGGCACTGAGAGGATTTGCCTCCTGACGGGTTTTTAAAAGTTCCTGTCTGAGTTTCTCATCTTTTCCAGCTCTTTGCTGCAGTTCGTCCAACATTTCCGGTATACTTCTCAAGCTCTCAACCTCCCAAACTGTTTTTTCTATTGTATCGCTTTCTGATAAGAATGGCAAACAAATTTTCCGTTCCTACACCTCATACACGGCAAGCTCATGAAGCGCCCTGGTTGCACAGATGTATTCCGCCTGCCGCAAAAGCCCGTTTTTTTCTTTTCTGCCAAGGACAAATACCCGATCAAATTCCAGCCCCTTTGCCAGATAAAAAGTGGTAACTGTAATTCCCCGCTGAAACGCCGAACTGTTGCGGTCAATGTAAGAAACCTCCCCCAGCCTTTCCTTTAAATACCCATAAGCCTCCAGAGCCTCCTGCTCTGTCATGGTAAGGACTGCTGTGGTTTCATAATCGCTGCCCTTCTGAAGCTGCAAAAGAATTTCTTCAAGTACCTCCTGCTGATTGGCAAAGGTCTTTTGTTCTACTGCTTTTCCATGGCGTTCTAAAAGCTCCATATCCGTAAGCCCTGCTATTTGATTGGCATAATTTGCAATTTCTACGGTGTTTCGATAGCTTTTCTTCATAAGGATTATCCGAGTCTGTTTTCCCAGAATTCCGGGAAGAAATTGCAATACATCCTGCTGTTCTTCCTCCATGGTCTGGGCACAGTCCCCCAAAATCGTCATTTTACATGGGAAAAGCTCTGCCAGTATGGTATACTGCAAAAAGGAATAATCCTGCATTTCATCAATAACCAGATGTTTGATGTTTTTTTGTCCCTTTTTTCCCAAGAGCCGGTATTTCAGATACAGCATGGGATACACATCTTCATATCTTAAAGTCCGCTTTTCATAGGAAACAGCAGGCAAAGGCTTCCAACCGGCTTCCTCTAAAAGCTGATTATACAGCACATACACATCTCTGGTTGCATACATACCCATAAATTCCCTGGTAAGCCCCTCTTCTTCCTCCTCCGTCAATTTACGGTTATACAGGGTTTCATATTCATCGGTAAAATACTCCTGAATTGCTTCCATGCGGGCCAACAGTGGAATTTCCTGAAATTTAAAGTAAAAAAGTTTCACCAACTCTGCTTCTGTCTTCACAATACCCTTAAAAGAAACCTCATGAAACTCCATCAAACTGTCCTCCAGATTTGCCAGGAACATTTCTGCAATCCCCAGAAATTCTTCCGACTGCTTTTGGTGTAAACGCTCTGTTTCTTCCGGTAAAGGGCACAAAAGTTCCCGTTCTATCTGGTCATAGCGGTCTTCACAGTCTGTCACAATTTCCCGAAGTTCCCGGTATGCAAACAGATCAAAACTCATTTCCTGTATGTTTTCTTCCCCAAGCTCAGGCAGAATATGCGAAATATAATCAGAAAATACACTGTTGGGAAAAAGAATCAAAATATTGGAAGATTTCATGTTTTTCCGGTCATGATACAAAAGATAGGCAATCCGGTGAAGGGCTATAGAAGTTTTACCGCTGCCTGCTGCTCCCTGAATCACCAGGATTTTATCCTTTGTGTTACGGATAATGGCATTTTGCTCTTTCTGTATGGTGCGTACAATATTTTTCAGCTGGATATCTCCATTTCCGCCCAGCTCTGCTTTTAAAATTTCGTCATCAATCTTCATATCGCTTTCAAATTCATACAGCATTTTCCCCTGGCGGATCTTATACTGCCATTTGGAATGAATTTCACCCGTAAGCGTACCTGCCGGCGCCTCATAGCTTGCCTCCCCTTTGTCAAAATCATAAAAAAGACTGCTCACCGGCGCACGCCAATCGTAAATATAGGGAACCTGCCCTGTTTTTTGAGAAAAATTTCCAATACCGATATAAAAGGACTCTGCCTCCTCTTCCCCGTCATAACAGAAATCCACCCTTCCGAAAAAAGGAGCATCTAACATTTTTTCCAGACGGTGCCGCAGCATGCGCTGTTCCTGATTGGCGTTCACCTGTCCCAAAAGCGCCTGCTGGTTATCAAAATTTTCATAGCCATACTGGTCCATCTCCGTATAGTTTTCCCAGTAATATTCATGCATACCCTGAATCTCCTGCTCTCCCTGAGAAATGGACTGACTGACCTCCCGGATTCTTTCTTTTAATTTTTCTGTGACAAAGCTCAGATAGCGTTTTCCCTCACTCATAATGTTCTCCTGTATTTTCTTTCTCTATATTCTGAATTTTAATGCCTGCTTCCCTTTTTCTCCCCGGAAATACAAAAGCAAACCGATTACGCAGCAAATACTTCCAAATGCCATAGCAAGCGGCAGAGAAAAATCAGCGATTCTTCCGAAAAGCAAATCCACACCTGCTGCTGTTCCGTCCATAAATACGGCATACACACTCAGCATGGTTGCCCGATATCCCGGCAAAGCCATACGATTCTGAAGTTCTGTCTGCAGGGGACTTAAAAGGCTGAAACTTATCTGAATCAACAGCACTGCCAGAACAGAAATCCACAGACTTTTTGTTCCTGCCAGTACCAGACAGCAGATACCCGGAATCAAAAAGCCGCAAATCAGCATGGACTTTTCCCCTATTTTCCCGGTAATCCAGGAAGAAAGCCCTCCGGCCATTTCACCTGCTGTTAAAAGAAGAAACAACAGGGCAATCTGCCGACCGGATGCACCACAGGCCTGAAACTGCGGCTGGTTTAATACCACAGTGGTCATCTGATGCACCTCTGAAACAAGTGCCATACCCAAAAGAAAATATAAATTCTCCTTCTCTCGGAACACTTTGGGCAAAAGACTCAAAAAATCTCTCACACCGCTTTTTTGTTTTCTTTCCTCTTCCCGTTCTTTTACTTCCGTAATCCCCAGGGACAAAAGGGCTGCCGCTCCATAGCACAAAGCTGTCAGAAAACCTGCTCTCCTGTAATTGTCCCCTATACATAGAGAATACATTCCCGATGCCAGAAAAAGCCCGACCACAGATAAAGTACTGTTAATGCCAAAAATCTTCTGGGTATCCCTCCCTTTTGCGGAAAGGTATAAAAGGCTGGTTTCTACACCTGAAAGTCCTGCCAGCACAGCGGCAAGCAAAATTCGCTCAAACAGGAAAGCTCCGAAGCTGTCTGCTCTCCAAAATACCAGCTTGGACAGAAAAAACAGGACGGAACAAAGAACAAAGGTTTTCTTATAGCCAATTTTATCTGCCACAATTCCCCAGGGGATTTCCAACAAAATTGTCAGTATCATGGAAATGCTTTCTATCAGGGTAATCTGAAAAAGAGAAATTCCCGCTGCCTGACGGTATAGGGTAGAAACGGAGCCATAAAAAACCATACCCTGCAGCAGAGTTATGACATACATCAAAAAAATATTCCGATTTAATCTATTCTTTAAAAACATAAAAAATCCTCCATAGAAGACTGCAACAGAAAGCACCGGCACTTCCTTCTTACCTGCAGGAAACGCCTGTGATTCTGCAAAACAGTCTTCATCTTTAAATCATACAAAATTTCAAACTCTTGTACGGTGTCATTCTGCAAAATGTGCATGACACCACCCACCGGTACAGCAAAATACGTTTTTGCCATACCGGAAAGGGTAGAAAATCACCCCTATGCTTCCTATGGTGATTTCCTGTTCTTTAAAATTTTGTGTGATTTAAATCGGAAGATTTTTTGTGTTCATATAAATTTACTCCTTAATCCTTTTTACAAAGCTTATAAAAAGGTTTTATAATCCTCATAGTTCTTTGCCAGAAGCGCTGGAGTATCCAGACCATAAGGACATTTTTTCTTACATTTATTGCAATGCATGCAGCCGTCTATTTTCTGCATCTTTGCCTGCCACTCAGGGGACAGCCATGCCTCCTGGGGCGCTCTTCTTAACATCAGGCTCATACGGGCGCAGTTGTTAATTTCAATGCCTGCAGGACAGGGCATACAATAGCCGCAGCCCCTGCAGAAATCTCCGGAAAGCTCTTTTCTATCCCCGTCTATCTCTGCCTGCAGTTCTTTTGCCAGCACAGGCGGACAGACCTCATAGGAAAGGAATTCGTCCAGTTCTTTTTCCTTTTGAATGCCCCAGATAGGCGCCACATGGGCGTACTGAGGCTGTGCCATAAAAGCAAAGGCTGCGGCAGAATTGTGAATCAGTCCGCCAGAAAGACCTTTCATGGCAATAAAGCCCATGTCTGCCTCTTTGCAGAGCTCTACCACACGAATATCTGCCTCTGCGGCAAGATAGGAAAAGGGAAACTGCATGGTTTCATATAACCCGGAAGCAATGGCTTCCTCTGCCACAGCCAGACGGTGATTGGTAATACCGATATGGCGAATCTTCCCCTGCTCCTTTGCCTTTAAGGCTGCATCGTAAAGCCCGGTTTCATCTCCCGGCTTTGGACAAAAGGCAGGATTGTGAAACTGATAAATATCAATGTAATCTGTCTGAAGCTTCAAAAGGCTTTCGTCTAAATCCTTCCAGAACTCCTCTGCCGTCTGCGCTGCGGTTTTCGTGCTGATAATCAGCTTGTCCCTTGTATAGGAAAAGGCGGCGCCCAGCTTTTCCTCACTGTCCGAATAAGCTCTGGCAGTATCAAAATAATTGATTCCGTGATAAAACGCCTTCTGAAGAAGATATACGGCTTCCTTTTTACTGATTCTCTGAATAGGAAGAGCGCCAAAGCCGTTTTTGCTCACTTCCAGTTCTGTCTTTCCAAGTCTTACTTTCTGCATCTTGTTTCTCCTATATGTAACAGCAAGGGCTTATTCATAGTCCAGGCAGGCACGCTCCATAACATAGGGGCGGACATAAGTATCCGCAACCTTTACATGCTCCGGGTGCACCCCGTAAGCTGCCACGTCCTCTGCTTTTTCCAGGGTCGTCACCAGCGCTATATCATGGGTGCTGGAAGAAAGAGGCTGTTCTACAAATTCTACGGTCAAAAGTCCCGGAACCTTTCCCACCAGTCCCTTTAAATGCTCTGCCATAGCCTGCTTTAACTGAGGCTTTTCTTCTTCTTTGATTTCCGGTTTAAACTTCCACATAACAATATGATGTACCATATTCTTTCTCTCCCTTTTATCAAGATTTTCACTGTTCTTTTATTTTAATATAAGAGATTTCTCGTTGTCAATGTAATTCTTAAGAATCCAAAAGCGTCCTTTTTGCCGTCATTTTATCCAGAGAACCGTGAAATATTTTATCAAATACAAGACCGTAAACCGCTCCTGCCACATTGTTGAAAATTCGGAAAAATACAGCTCCCGGAACACCTAAAAAGCTGACTGCAATGGCCATGGCGCCAAGGGAATTAAACACAGCCTGCCAGCCGTAGGTTGCGGAAAGTCCCACGCCAATACCGCCAATAACCCCAATATACGGATAAAAGCTTTCCGGCAGCATGGGGTATACAATCAAAAATACCAGTCCGCCTAACAGATTCCCCGGAATTCTTCCTTTTACACGTTTCTTCATATCCTTACGAAACGGCAGCAGCACGGACATCACTGCAATGCCCACCCACATGCTTCTGGGAAGTCCTAAAAGACCTGCCAGAAAAATGGCGGTAGACACGCCGAAGGTAATGGATAACTGCCAGCGGGTACGCATGGAAGCCAAATCAAACTCCCGGAACAAATCTCTAAATCCACGTTTGTAGGTCTGCTTTTTGTGGTTCCGGTAAAATACAATCCCGGTGACAAAAGCTCCAAAAGCAAGACCTGCCAGACGCAGGGCATAAGCCTTCCCGGTTACATCATATCCATATAAAAGCAGATATCCCAGCACCAGAGTGGAATGGTTTGCCATAATTACATTATGACAACCTAATACCATAAGAATAAAAATACATGCCAGATTGACAAGCAATTCTGTAAACACATTTCCCATATTTGCCAGTCTGGGACCAAATGCCAGAATCGCAAATACCACCATAAGGGCGCTTAACCCGTGAGGTGTGGAAATCCCAAAATCGGCAAAACGAAATACCATAACACACAGCAGGATTACAACCCCGGTAACGCTGTTTTCATCTCCGAAAACCGTGCTGTATCCAATAACAAAGGCCATGCAGAACACCATGGTAATAAAAATTTTGAACAAATAAATAGCAATGTGACGGGCTTTTTCTTTTGGATTCCGGCAGCTTTTAATAAGCGCCTTCGACCCCTCCTGATTTAACTGTAATTCCTGATAAATTGTCATGTTTTGCAACACTGCTCCTTTCTGTGGTCTTTCAGTTATCGGGGAGGCATTATACCATTTGAAAAAACATTTGTCAATTCTCCATAATCTTCATGCTCTCAATCACCGGCTGGTTTTCAGGAAGCACAGTTCCATTCTGGTCGATGGCAGGCACGGTTTCACAAATCTTATCTACCACGTCCATACCCTCTGTCACATAGCCAAAGGCTGCATACTGTCCGTCCAGATAGGTACTGTCCTCATGTACAATAAAAAACTGAGAACTGGCGCTGTCATAATCCTGAGAACGCGCCATAGAAATTGCTCCTCTGGTGTGAGAAAGCGGATTGTCCACCCCGTTTTCTGCAAATTCACCCTTGATGGTTTCGTCAGAACCACCGGTTCCGTTGCCCTCGGGGTCACCGCCCTGCATCATAAATCCATTCATAATTCTGTGGAAAGTCAGACCATCATAAAAGCCCTCTTTTGTCAGCTTTAAAAAATTCTCTACCGTAAGCGGCGCAGCCTCTGCATCTAGGGAAATCTTAATGGTTCCGTAATCCTTTATCGTAATTTCTACCTTTGTCCCTTCTGTGTCCTCTTTTTCTGTATCCTTATCCTGGATAGGTTCTCTCTGTTCTTCTTTTTTGTTCTCTGTCGTGTCTTCTTTTGTACCGCAGCCTGCAAAAAGGGCTGCGGCCAGAAATACTGCAAGTAAAAGTTTCACTGTTTTTTTCATGTTTTATTCTCCTGTCTGTCTTTCCTTTTCCGTGTTATCTTCTCCTCGAATAGCCCAGCGCATTTTTGTTGAGCGGGCGCGGCTGTTCCGATTGCATTCCTCTTTTGAAGGACGAATCACCTCTTTTGCAATGTCTTCATACACGCCTTCGCGATAAAAATTCCGGAAGGATTTTTTTACCATACGGTCTTCCCCTGAATGGAAGGTGAGAATTGCCACTCTTCCATGGGGCTTTAAAATCTGAGGCAGCTTCTCTAAAAAGGCTTCCAGTACCTCAAATTCACTGTTTACATCTATTCGTAATGCCTGAAACGTTCTGGCACAGGATTTTTTCACTGCTTCCTTTTTTTCTGCCTCTGGAAGCCGGACAAGGGCTTTTTCAATGACTGACTTCAGCTTTGTGGTTGTATCAATGGCATTTCCCTTTCTCCTTTCCGAGAGAATTGCCATAGAAATTTCTCTGGCATAAGGCTCATCGGAATTTTCTATGAGCATGCCCTCCAGTTCCGGCTGGGAAATTTCCTGTAAACGTTCTGCCGCAGAAATCCCTTTTTCCGGATTCAGACGCAAGTCCAGAGGACCATCGTACTTATAGGTAAACCCTCTTTCCGGATTGTCAATCTGCATGGAAGACACACCTAAATCCGCCAGTACGAAATCAAATTTTCCGGTTTCCTCTGCCAACAGGTCAATATCTGCAAAATTCATTTGCCTGATGGTGAGTATATCCTCTCCATAGCCCTGTTTTTCCAGACGTTCCTTCGTCTTTTTCATCTCAATGGGGTCTACGTCCAGCGCATAGAGATGTCCTTCCTGTTTCAGGCACTCCAGCATTTTGGCGCTGTGTCCCCCATATCCCAGGGTTGCGTCCAGTCCCTGCTGTCCGGGCTGTATCTGCAAAAAGTCCAAAATTTCCTGTACGCAGATAGAAATATGCATACCCGCCGGGGTACTTCCCTTGCGGATTACCTTTTCTATGGTATCCGCGTACTTTTCCGGCTGCAGTTCTTTGTATTTTTCTTTAAAGGTACGGGGGTGCGTTCCCTTGTAGCGCACTCTGCGCTGATGTTTTGGCTTCTGATTTTCCATAGTCTTCTCCATTTCCTGATTTCTTTCCCTTATTTTCTACTCCTCTGTTGCTACTCCCTGCTTCAGAGCTGAGAAGAAAAACAGCAGGGCCAGAAGCAATAAAATATGAGAAATACCAGCAAAGCCTGAAAGCATTCCATTCATACCACGGCTTAACTCTATTCCCTTTACCTGTACAATTCCTCTCGTCAGCATGGTGACTGCCAAAAGCGGAAGTCCCACATTGTATATTACAAAAAATCTGCCAAAGGCCTTATTCCCTGTCAGCTTCAAATTTTTATAAAGCATTGCTGCCAGTAAAAAGAACAGCATACCAAGCGCCATCAGATGCACATGCATGTCTGCCAGCACGGTATTTCCCTCAAAACCTGAAAACTTTGTAAACTCCCGGTAGAACACCCCTGCTGCCATAGCAGCTAAAAAATAAAGAAATGAACATTTTATAAATTTTTTCATAAGTATTTTCCTTTCGTCCTGTATGTTATCTCTGCAGATTCGTATCCGAGGATTTCATAACACGCAAAATATCTTCCTCGGTCACAATATTAAAATCATACTGTATCATCAGTTTCATCACGCTGGCAGTAATGGCAAAATCAATGGTTTTCTGTGGGTCAAAATCCCGTAAAAGCCCATGCAGCAGCCCTCCTGCAAAAGCATCTCCCGCGCCCACTGCCTCCAGACTATGTACTGTATGAATAGGGCTTTCGTAAAATTCTCCATCCTTTAAATAAATGCCCAGCCAGTCACCGTCCTCTACGGTATGCATATTTCGCAGCACACTGGCAACGGATTTGCAGTTTGGATACTGCCTTAAAATTTCCTCCATACCCTGCTTATAGGTATCTATCTGACAAATTCCGGTACTCATATTCCCGTCAAAGGCATGAATCCCCAGGGTTGCCTCAAAGTCCTCGTCATTGGCAATGCACAGATCCACATACCGCATACATTCTTTCATCACTGCCTGCGCTTTTTGACTGCTCCACATTTTTGCCCGGTAGTTCAAATCACAGACTACAAAAATCCCATGATTTCTGCAGTATTCCAAGGCTTCCAAAACAGCCTTCTGAATCTCGGGACTGACTGCTGGTGTAACCCCGGAGAAATAAAAAATATCCCCGGCTTCCAGGTATTTCTCCCAGTGAAATTCTGTTGCCGTCGCCATGGAAAAAGCGCTGTATTCCCGGTCATAAACCACATTTGTAGGGCGAATATTGCTGCCTTTTTCAAAATAATAGATGCCCAGACGAGAGCCTCCTTTTAAAATATAAGAAGTGTCCACACCATAGTGGCGCACCTCGTTTAATGCGGCTCTGCCTACCGGGTTATCCGGAACCCTGGTAACAAATGCCACCGGGTCTTCCAGCATGGCGAGGGATACCGCTACATTTGCCTCTGCGCCTCCGTAACTTGCTTCAAAATCCCGCGCCTGCAAAATCCGCAGATGCTCCGGAGTTTTCAGGCGCAGCATAATTTCTCCAAAAGTAACTACCTTCATGTTTTTCTTCCTCCATTCAAAAGATGACGTTCTTATATATTCTAACACAGCTACTGAAAAATATGAAAGGAAGATTGTCTAATATCAGCTATGAAAATGAAATCCTTACCATTTCCATACCGTTTTTTCTTCTATAAAATTACTATATTTCCTTTCTCCTCTTCCCCGAAAAATCTTTCAATTCGATACAATACACATACACTTTTTCCAACATCTGAGGCAAAAATTCTAGCTCTGCCTTTGGTACCATATGATTCATCAAAAGCTTTAAACCGTAGATTTGTTCTGCTTCTTCCGTCACCAGACGTATCACACCATTTCCCATAATACTGGAATAAGCAAAGGAATAATCACAGGTATAAACTCCCCGAAGAACCCCCTGTGCACAGTCCATTTCCACGGCCACATTGGGATTTTGGGCAAAGGCTTCTGCTTTTCTTCCCTCTTTTGCACTGTGTATATACAATTTCAAATGTATCTCTTCTTGAGAATCTTTATAAAATTCATATCCAAAATTCACAGGGACAATAAAAAGCCCCTCCTCATCAACAGCACCAATCCGGACTACCTGACAGGCTTCCAGAATTTCCTTTAAATCCTCATACTCGGTTACTGCTCTTTTCTGCAAACGCATTGCCCTCATATGGATAAACCTCCTTTCTTTTTCCAAGCGCTGTTATTTATGGTACGGCGCCCCTTCTATAATCCGATATCCTCTGTATATCTGCTCTAAAAGGATTACTCTCATAAGCTGGTGGGGAAAAGTCATTTTAGAAAAACTCAGGGCATAGTCCGACCGCTTCCGCACCTCTTCCCCAAGTCCGATAGAACCGCCGATAATAAAGGTCAGATGGCTTTTCCCCTGTACTCCCAGCTTTTCTATTTTTTCTGCAAATTCTACAGAATCCAACATTTTCCCTCCGATTTCCAGGGTCAGAACATAGGAGTCCTCTTTGACATACCGTAAAATCCGTTCTCCCTCTTTTTGCCGAATCTGGCGTTCCACATTTTCACTGGCAGCGTCCGGGGTCTTCTCATCAGCTACCTCCAGAATTTCCAGCTTACAGTATTTGCTTAAACGCTTGCTGTACTCTGCGATAGCGTCTTTTAAATATTTTTCCTTCAGCTTCCCCACAGTAATAATCGTAATTTTCATATCCGGTATCCTCTCACATTTTTATATAGGCAAAGCCCTGATTCTGCTTTTCTATCAGCTCTGCAATTCCGGATTCCACCATTCGTATGCCCAAAATAATTTCTTCTTCTGAAATGTGCAGGGATTCTGCCGCCTTTTTACACGCTGCAAACTTTACGCCCTCTTTTTGTAATTGACAGAGAAGTTCTTGATTGGAAGAAGACGCCTGAAAACCGGAAACAGCTTCTCCCTCTGCCAGAATCTCCAGTTCCACCGGATTTTTTTCTCCTCTTTCATACTGCAGAAATCCTGCAGCAGACTGCAGAGCCTTTTCTATGCCTCTCTCACTGTCTGCATGAAACAGAACGTTTATCTTTTTCCCCGTATCCGAGGGACTTTCTTCCTGCAAAATTTCATATTCCACCTCGTCCAGGGACAGGGGAATCCCGGAAGCGCTTTTTACATTTACCCCTCCGTACCAGGTGCTTTCTACCGTAAAAATATCCCCTTCTTTGTAATCCATGGACCAGTCGTTCATTTTATTGACAATTCTGATTTTATCGTTTACCTTTGCCTTCATATTTTATCTTCCTTTGCTCTCTTATTCTTTTATCTGCGTTTTAGTGTATCTAAGCGTTCCTTATCTTCCTTTGGCACCCGACAGGATTCCCGGATTTTCTGAATTGCCTTATTGTGCGTAAAATCCTCCAGGCAATTCTCCCAAAAAAGACGTTCTGTCTTTTCGGGAAACTTGATATAGCAAATAGAAACAGCCCATGCCACTGCCATTTTTACATAATAGCCTTTATGCGAAATCTGAGGCAAAAGCTCCAGAATTCTGTCAAGAAAGTTTTCGTTAATAAAAAAATCCAGCATACAGACCACGGCAAAACGCACTTCATACTCTTCCTGTGAAAAGATATAATCTTGAAGAAATGCAAACCATTTCTCCTGCTGCTTTTTCATAAATTTATAGGTAGCACAACAGCAGTCGCAAATCGCCCAGTTGTTGATAAAAGGAACAAACTTCCTCAATTCTTCCTGTTGCTCCTTCTCATTCAATCCGGCGTATCCTATCATCATACCACGTATCATCAGTTCTTCATAAACCGACAAATCTGCCTGTTTTACATAGCCATTGTAGTCCGTTTTTGCCGCTTTTTTCGCAATCTCCCGCATATCCGGCACACGAACTCCCAGCATGGAAGAAAGCCCCGGAACCAGAGATTGATGAAATTCCCTGTATTTTTTATCTACACGGCTTTGCAGCTCTTCTCTTATCCAAAGGATAAGTTCTGTTGCTCTGTCTGTTTTGTCTTCCATATTTTCCCCTATGAACCTTCCTGTAAAGCCAAAAGGGGACACCGCTTTAAGTTTCCCTATGAACTTAAGGCGATGCCCTCTCTATGTAACTTATCTGTTTCTCTGCTTATTTTGCTTTATTTTTAATAAATTCATCAATTCCCTTTGCAGCAGCTTTTCCGGCACCCATAGCCAGAATAACGGTTGCTGCGCCTGTTACAGCGTCACCGCCTGCATATACGCCTTCCTTGGAAGTCTGTCCGCTTTCCTCGTCTGCAATGATACATTTTCTTCTGTTTACGTCCAAACCAATGGTAGTAGAAGAAATCAACGGGTTTGGAGAAGTTCCCAGAGACATGATAACCGTATCTGCTTCCATTTCAAACTCAGAACCTTCTACTACAACCGGACGTCTTCTGCCGGAAGCATCTGGCTCGCCTAATTCCATGCGTACACATTTGATGCCTTTTACCCAGCCATTTTCATCTGCAAGGATTTCCACAGGATTTGTGAGAAGGTCAAAGATAATGCCCTCTTCTTTTGCGTGATGTACTTCTTCCTTTCTTGCAGGAAGCTCTTCCTCACTTCTTCTGTATACTACATGCACTTCTGCACCCAGGCGAAGAGCTGTTCTTGCAGCATCCATAGCTACGTTACCGCCACCAACTACAACTACTTTTTTGCCTGTTACAATCGGAGTGTCGTAATCTTCGCGGAAAGCTTTCATCAGGTTGCTTCTTGTCAGGTATTCGTTTGCAGAGAATACACCGTTTGATACTTCTCCGGGAATACCCATGAACATTGGAAGACCTGCACCAGAACCGATAAATACGGCTTCAAAACCTTCATTTTCCATCAATTCATCTACGGTTGTGGATTTACCGATAATTACGTTTGTTTCAATCTTAACGCCAAGAGATTTTACGTTTTCCACTTCTTCCTTAACAACCTTGTCTTTTGGAAGACGGAATTCCGGAATTCCGTATACCAGTACGCCGCCCGGCTGATGAAGCGCTTCAAAAATGGTCACATCGTAGCCCATTTTTGCCAGATCTCCAGCACAGGTAAGTCCGGAAGGACCGGAACCGATTACCGCTACCTTGTGTCCGTTTTTCTCAGCCGGAGCTTCCGGTTTGATACCGTTTTCTTTCGCCCAGTCTGCTACAAAACGTTCCAGTTTACCAATGGAAACAGCTTCGCCCTTGATACCACGGATACAAACGCCTTCACACTGGGATTCCTGTGGACAGACACGTCCGCAGACAGCCGGCAGTGCACTGGACTGACCGATAATTTTATATGCTTCTGCAAAATTTCCTTCTTTTACTTCGTGAATGAAGGCCGGAATGTTAATGGATACCGGACACCCCTTCACGCATTTTGCATTTTTGCAGTTTAAGCAGCGAGCTGCTTCTTTCATAGCTTCTTCTTTGTTATATCCCAGACAAACCTCTTCAAAGTTTGTTGCTCTTACCTTTGGATCCTGCTCTCTTACAGGAACTTTTTCTAATACACTGCCCATTATTCGTCACCTCCACAGTTTCCACAGCCTCCGTGATGAGTATCTCCTTCACGTTCTTTTAACAAGGCTCTTCCTTCTTCTGTCTTGTACATCTGCTGTCTTTTCATAGCCAGATCCCAGTCAATTAAGTGACCATCAAATTCTGGTCCGTCTACACATGCGAATTTTACTTCTCCACCTACGATAACACGGCATGCACCGCACATTCCGGTACCGTCTACCATAATCGGATTCATGGATACAATCGTCGGAATTTCGTACTTCTTTGTGGTCAGGCAGCAAAATTTCATCATAATCATAGGTCCGATAGCAACACAGCGTGTATATTTCTTCCCTTCTGCTACCAGGTCGTCGATAACCTTTGTAACCATACCGCTGCGTCCGTAAGAACCATCGTCTGTGGTAATATATAAATTGCCTGCTACAGCTTCCATTTCTTTTTCCAGAATAATCAAATCTTTTGTCTTTGCACCCACGATAACATCAGCTTCAATCCCATGTTCATGAAGCCATTTTACCTGAGGATAAACAGGCGCAGTTCCAACACCGCCTGCTACAAACAGGATTTTTTCTTTCTTTAACTCTTCTATATCTTCATGGACAAATTCAGATGGACAGCCTAAAGGACCTACAAAATCCTCGAAAGCATCTCCGGCCTGTAATTTGGTGAATTTTTCTGTTGAGGCGCCAATCGGCTGGAATACAATGGTAACTGTGCCTGCCTCTCTGTCATAATCACAGATGGTCAGGGGAATTCTCTCTCCCGCGTCATCTAATTTTACAATGATAAACTGACCCGGCTCGCAGTGTTTTGCGACCATTGGTGCTTCGACTTCCATGAGATATACAATCTCATTAAGCTTTTCTGCTTTTAGAATCTTATACATAATGTCCTCCTCATATTTCATTCAAAATACCGGCTTCGTGACTTTGCATATCCTCTCAAGTGCATCTTTTGTCGATATATTGTTATGATTACTATCCTTCAGTATAAGACAATCGGACTGAAAATTCAATCCGATTTCTTAATACCATGCCGAATTTGTGCAGATTGCCGTATTCTTTGTGTATTTTTAAGATATTATCCATAAAATACATAGATAGCGCTGCTAATCTGACTTACCTTGCCCCTGGAATCTACGGCAATCGCCGAAAAAGTATGCTCTCCTTCCGGCATGGTTATAGGACCTATATATTTTTCACTCTCTATGGTAGGCTCTGCATCAAAGGCATAATAAATATCACAGTCGTCCTCTGCTGTCACAATAATTTCCGCTGCATATTCATATTTGTCTGAGGGCGGTGCAATCTGAGGCTTCTGGGGTGCCTGAAAGGTCAACTGATAAGCCTCTTCCCCGATTTCACTCGGAATCCCCTTTTCATTGCAGGCAAAATACTTCAGCTTATAGGTTCCCTCTTCGTCTAAAAGAATGGCATCTTCATATTCCTGGCTGGTGCTGTCAGGAGTGCTACCGTCCAGTGTATAGTACACCCTTGTTCCCAGAGGTATGTCAAAGCGCAGTTCCAGCTCTTCACTATAGCTGCCGCCTGCCTTTGAAACGGAAGGAAGCTCGCAGACATAGGTTTGATATTTCGCCTTCATACTGTCTGAAGCACCGTTCATCAATTCTCTGATTTTTTCGTACTCTTCGTTTTTTTCATACAGGCGGAGCAATTCTCCGTAAGCATTAGTACTGTCCGGGTGGCTCTCTGTAACGGAGAGAAGAATAGAAAGCGCTGCCTCCTCATTTCCCTCCTTCAGATAAATTTTTGCCTCCAGAATATTTGCCTCAGCGCTTTCCGGATTTAAAGCCAGAGCTCTCTCCACATATTTCAGTGCTTCACTGTAGACTTTATTGCTGAACTTTGTTTCTGCCTGCGCCATCTGAAAATCAAAGGAGTGAAGCTGAGTCTGATACACAAAAAACAGCCCGGCTCCTACTGCGATCACGGCTGTCGCCGTAGTCCCTGCCAGAATCATTCTCTTTTTTTTCTTTTTTTTACGTTCCTGTTCTGCTTTCTTCTGAAGACGCTCCCGCTCTTTTTGCGCTTCCATTTCCTTTTTCTTCTTTTCCTGCTCCTGCAGCTCCTTCTGGCGTATCAGGGTTTCCAGTGTATTGTATTCCGGAACCCATTGAATTTCCTTTCCGCATTTCGGACAAAACAGATTTCCTTCTTCATACTCTGCTCCACAGTTTCTACACTTCATGTATTCCTATCCTCATTTTCTATAAATATTCCTCAATAAACCGGTCAAATTCTTCCATGGACATCAGAACCTTTCTTGGCTTTGTTCCTTCCTCTTCGCCTACAACCCCAGCCTCACACAACTGATCCATAATTCTGGCTGCACGATTAAAGCCAATTTTAAACATTCTTTGCAACATACCAATGGACGCCTTTTCCTTCTCAATAATAAATTTTCCAGCGTCCTTAAAATATGCGTCCCGTTCATTAGCGCTGTCGCTTCCTGCTGCAGATGCAGTCGCTTCCTTCACTGCCTCGATTTTCTCTTGAATTTCCTGACTATAGGCGGCACATGGATTCTTGCTGGCAAGAAATTCAACCACTGCACCAACTTCCTGGTCGCTGACAAAAGCCCCCTGTACTCTGGCAGGCTTTTGATACCCTTGGGGATAAAAAAGCATATCTCCCTTTCCCAGAAGCTTCTCTGCTCCGTTCATATCCAGAATCGTTCTGGAATCTACACCAGAGGACACGGAAAAGGCAATTCTGGATGGCATATTTGCTTTAATAAGCCCTGTAATAACATTGACCGAAGGCCTCTGAGTCGCAATAATCAAATGAATACCTGCAGCTCTTGCAAGCTGTGCCAGACGGCAGATAGAATCCTCCACCTCTCCAGGAGCGACCATCATTAAATCTGCAAGTTCGTCTACAATAATCACAATCTGAGGCAGCTTTGCAGGCTTTTTATCCTCTTCTATATCTGTAAGGGCATCAATTTTTGCATTATACCCTTTGATATCCCGCACATTATACTGAGCAAATTTATTATAACGCTCTGTCATTTCCGCCACTGCCCAGTTCAACGCCCCTGCTGCCTTTTTCGGGTCTGTGACAACCGGAATAAACAAATGGGGAATACCGTTGTATACACTGAGCTCTACTACTTTTGGATCAATCATAATCAGCTTGACCTCTTCCGGGGAAGCCTTATAAAGAATACTCATGATCAGGGTGTTAATACATACTGACTTACCGGAGCCTGTAGCGCCCGCAATCAAAAGGTGAGGCATTTTCCCAATATCTGCAATCACCGGCTTCCCGGCAATATCCTTTCCTGCTGCAAAGGCAAGTCTGGACTCGCTGTTTTTAAAGGCTTCTGACTGAATCAACTCACGTAGCATTACAGTGCTGTTGTTGGCATTTGGCACCTCAATTCCTACGGCTGCTTTTCCCGGAATCGGTGCTTCAATACGAATATCTGTGGCAGCCAGATTCAGCTTGATGTCATCAGTCAGACTGACAATTTTGCTCACCTTTACTCCCTGCTCCGGCTGCAGCTCATATCTGGTAACTGTAGGGCCGCAGCTCACATTGGTTACCGTCACGTTTACACCAAAGTTATGCAGCGTTTCCTGCAGCTTTCTTGCTGTTTCCCGAAGATGGGCATCAGAATCTCCGCTGCTCTTTGTTCCCTTTTTCAAAAGGGAAACAGGAGGAAAAACGTACTCTTTTTTCTCCTGCACTTCTTTTGCCGCAATCTCGCTTTTCACTGCGTCCACACCTTGTTGGATTTCTTCTTTTGAGGAACGAGGATTTCTGCTGTGGCTGCTCTCCTGTTGAACTTTTTTACTCTTTTTTTCATTCTGAGTTTCCGCAGATACCGCTGCTTCTGATTCCTTTTCTGTTTCTTCCCCCAGAGCCTCTATTTCATCTATATCCTGCACCAGATGTTCCCCTCTGTGAATAGGGAATGCCTTTTCCGGTACAAAAGGATCCTCTATAGACTCTTCCTGTGCAGCCTCCTCCTTTGGAGGCTCTGCAGTAAAGAAGGAAGCCACTCTTCTTCCCTGTTTTCTATCAGCCTTCTGCTCTTCTATCTGTGCTTTCTCATTCCCGTCCTCCTGCTTTAAGCTTCGCTCCCGGCGGCGGGAATGACGCTCCTCCATAAGCGCTGCCTCCTCGGCCTCTTCTCTTCGGACTCTGGCTACCTCCAGTCTGTGCGCCCGGCTCTTTGCTGCTGAATGGTAAATCCACCTGCTGCATTTGCGAAGCATATCAAACATAGACTTCTGAGTAATTAGCACCAGGGAAATCATAATAGCTGTAATAGAAATGGCATATGCCCCCACAGTACCAAAAGCCCTGATACAGAGTCTACACAAAAGACCGCCTAACAGGCCGCCCCCTGTCTTGTATTCTGCTGAAACCTGATAATAGGTAAAAACAGTTTCCTCATACATAGCTCCCTCGGTTAAAAGCTGCATAAACATACACATGGCAATAAACAGCAACAAAAAGCCAGCCATTTTCCGATAAGCTCGGGGGTTTCTGCTGTTTGAAATCACAAATGCCACTCCAAGAAACAAAAAAACAGGAAGAGGATAGCAGACCAATCCCACCAAACCGAAAAAGAAGCTGCTGATAGCATTTCCCACTGCACCGCCTATGCCAAAATTACTTACCAGCAGCACAATGGACACAGCCAGCACAATCCACAGAGTAATTTCCGCTTCCACAGAACTACCCGTATGTTCTGCCGCTGCCTTTTTTGCTTTTGTCTGCACATTCTTTTTTCTGCCTGTAGAAGATCTTCTGCTCCCTGTATTTCCCTTTTTCGCTGCCGCCATATTTTTATTCTCCCCTTATTTATAATACAAAATTACAGATTGCTGCTACAGTGCCAATCAAAAAGCAATACACAGCAAAGAAAATAAACTTTCTGCGTTTTAACATTCTGAGCATAATCTGAATACTGAAATAGCCCACAAACCCAGCCACTGCTGCACCTACTATGTAAACACCAAAGGTTTCCAAAGAAAGCTTTAAGCCCGAAACCTGGATAAGCTCCCAGACAGCCGCCCCTAAAATAGAGGGAACTGCTGCCAGAAACGCATACTTCATTGCAAATTTTTTATTAAAGCCGCACATCAGACAGACTGCAAGGGTAATTCCCAGACGGGAAATTCCCGGAAAAACTGCAATCCCCTGAAAAACCCCGATAAGAAGCGCCGTTTTGTAGCTGACATCTTTTGGAATCTTCTTCCCTGCAGGAAAAAAATCAATAATCAGCAAAAATACGCCTGTAATAAACAATCCTATAGCAGGCGCCAGAAGATTACTCTCTGCCTGCAAAACCAGATTGCTTAGAAATACCCCTTCCAGGGCAGTGGGAATTGTGGACACCAAAAGCAGAAGCAAAAGTCTTCTGTAGTTATTGGAAACCAGTTTTCTGTAACGAATGGCCTCCTGTTCATGCCGGTTTTTAAAATAGACACGGATATTCTCCCAAAAGTCATATACCAGCTTACAGCCTTCCAGCAGTAATTTTTTTAAATCCCGGCGAAAGGCAGCAAATACTGCCACAAGGGTTCCCACATGCAAAAGTACAGAAAATAACAGTCCTGTTTCTTTGATTTGCAGCAGATTCTTCAGTATCGCCAGATGACCTGAGCTGCTCACAGGAAGAAACTCTGTCAGTCCCTGTACCAGCCCAAGCAGCAATGCATCTATTATTGACATGATTTTAACCTCTTTATTCGTCTTTCGTAAGTTATCTTTTTATCAAATGTTTATTTTATCATAAATTTTGCCTGTTTTCAATCATTTCATAAAGCTTCTCAAGAGCTTCTTTAATCCCTCCGGTTTCATCAATCAGTCCTTCCTGCACTGCCTCTTCTCCTTCCAGCATGGTTCCCACATCTTTTACAAGCTGAGAGGTATCCAGCATCAATTCTTCAATTCGCTCCTGCTTCATACGGGAATGAGAAGCAATAAATCCGGTAATACGGTCCTGGATTTTCTCCATATTCCGATAGCTCTGCATAACCCCGATAAACATACCATTGCTGCGTACCGGGTGAATAACCATAGTTGCACTTGGTACAATAAAGGAATAGTCCGCAGAAACCGCCATGGGTACTCCAATAGAATGGCCTCCCCCCAGAACCAGGGATACCGTAGGTTTGCTCAAGGAAGCTATCATCTCCGCAATGGCAAGTCCAGCCTCCACATCGCCGCCCACGGTGTTTAAGAGAATCAAAAGCCCGTCTGTTTCTTTGCTGTCCTCAATCATGGCAAGTTTTGGCAGAACATGCTCATATTTCGTAGTTTTGCTGCTGTTTGGAAGGCACTCATGCCCTTCCACTTCTCCGATAATTGATAAAAGCTGAATGTGATACTGCTTCTGATTTTCCTCCAGCATCACCTCACCCAGCTCCTCAATCTCCTCGTTTTGCCTTTCCCTGGCTTCCAACTTTTCTTTTTTCTCCTCAGACATAAAAATACCTCCAGTTTTCTTTTCTGGAGGTATTATGTGTATCCTGTTTTATTTTATTCTTCCCAATTGTGCCATACATCAGTCACATCATCATCATCGTCCAGTAAATCCAGTGTCTTTTGCAGATTTTTAATATCCTGTTCGTCAGACAAGGTCACATAATTCTGAGGAATCATGGCAATCTGGGCTTCCATCATAGGAATTCCTTCTTTTTCAAGAGCTTCTCTTACTGCACTGAATTCGTCCGGGTCAGTCAAAACTTCAAAGCTGTCTTCCTCTTCTGCAAAATCCTCTGCACCTGCATCCAAAGCAATCATCATCAAATCGTCTGCTTCCATTTCGCATTCTTCCTTGTCAATGATAATCTGTCCTTTTTTATCAAACATAAAGGATACAGAACCCGGTGTTCCAATGTTTCCGCTTCCCTTTGTAAAAGCGCTTCTTACATTCCCGGCTGTACGGTTTTTATTGTCTGTCAGTGTCTGTACAATGATTGCTACACCGCTTGGACCATAGCCCTCGTATGTAAGCACCTCAAAGTTATCTGCATTGGCATCTCCGGCAGCCTTTTTGATTCCTCTTTCAATGGTATCGTTTGGCATGTTATTTGCTTTTGCCTTTGCAATGACATCTCTTAATTTGCTGTTGTTCGCAGGATCCGGGCCGCCTTCTTTTACAGCAACCACGATTTCTCTTCCGATAACCGTAAAGATTTTACCCTTTTTTGCATCATTTTTTTCTTTCTTATGTTTTATGTTTGCGAATTTTGAATGTCCTGACATTTCTCTTCTCCTTTTTCTCTTTCAGGCAGCTTTTCCACCCGAACTTTTTGTATTGTATTATTTTCTACCCCGAGGATAGTAAATAAATATCCGTTTGTTCTGATTTCCTTGTCCTCTGCCATATTGGGAACATGCCCCAGCAGAGAAGTCAGATATCCGTTTAAGGTATCAAATTCTTCTTCGTCAAAATCAGACTCCAGCACCTCGTCCACCTGCTCCAAAGGTGTACGTCCCTCCATAATCAGGGAATCGTCTGTCTGCACTTGAATAAAATGCTCTTCCTCATCATACTCGTCCAAAATATTTCCCACAATTTCCTCCAGAATATCCTCCATAGTGACAATTCCGGAAGTCTGTCCGTATTCATCCACAACCACAACCATATGCATTTTTCTCGCCTGCATACGTTTGAACAAATCATTAATATTTCTGGTTTCGGGAATATAAACAGCTTCCCGCACCAGATTGGGAATACTGCTGATGGGCTGATTTTCATAATGTCCCAGAGTCACCTGCTTCATAGCGTCCTTTAAATGCAAAATTCCCACAATGTTGTCAATGTCTTCCCTGTAAACCGGGTAGCGGGAATTGCTGTTTTCCAACATATACAAAAGCGCGTCCTTTAACAGCATGGTTTCCTCAATGGCATTGATGTTTTTCCGGTGGGTCATAATGTCCTGAGCCTCAGTTTCCGAAAATTCCATGATATTCTGAATCATTTCTGCTTCGCTTTCCTCAATAACCCCCTGTTCATGGGCATCATCAACCATGGAAATAATCTCCTCCTCTGTTACATCGTCCTCCTGCTTATGAGGATCCACGCCAAAGATTCTCACCACCAGATTCGACAGTTTCATAATCAGAAAGGTCACAGGGGTAAACAGCGTCACCAGAAATTTTACCATTCCGGCTGTCCGGTACACCCATACGTCCGGCTTACTGTTAAACACCTTTTTGGCAGAAATTACACCAAAAGACAGCAAGATAATCAAAGAGAAGACCACGACCAGAATCAGCGCCGCATCTGCAAAAATCCAATCCGGCACTCCTTCTCCCAGAAATGCTTTCATTCCCTTTAACCCGCGATAAACATAGGGCGTAATGGAACGAATCGCCGTATAACCAGTAAGAATGCTCAAAAGTGTGGCAGTTGTCAGAATCGTGTTGACAATAGGGCTTGGATTCTCCATAATTTTTAAAATCCACTGCGCCTTTTTATCTCCCTCTTCTCTGGTACGCTTCTCCAATTCACTTTCGCTGATTTTCTGTACGGCCGCGCCAAAGCCGTACATTATTCCGTTTACTATAATAAATAAAACAAAAACTGTAAGAGCCCATATAGGGCTGCTCCCGTCGTCCATAGACTTCTTTAATTCCTTCCTTCTTCTTCCGTTTTTTACGGTACTTCTGCTACCGTACCATGAATAAAATACCATTTTCCGTTTAGTTCGTCAAGATTTCCGCACATAAAACCTGTTGTCCGACTATGTAGGAAGTTCCAGGCTGATACAGAGGGCATGATTGACCTTCTGTAAAATTTCCGCATCCAGGTGGCACACCTTATCCTTTAACCGTCTTTTATCAATAGTCCGAAGCTGTTCCAGTAAAATAACAGAATCCTTGACAATTGCATAAGAGGCTGCATCAATTTCAATATGTGTGGGCAATTTTGCCTTGTTCATTCTCGACGTAATGGCTGCACAGATAACCGTAGGGCTGTGCTTGTTTCCAATATCATTTTGTATAATCAGAACCGGTCTGATTCCCCCCTGCTCACTGCCTACCACAGGCCGCAGGTCTGCATAATAAATATCTCCTCGTTTGATAATCACACACTTCACACTCCGATTTGTTTTCTCATATCTGCTTATCATTCTTCCCAGTTTCTGTGTGTGTATTCATGTATTATCCAAACTTATTCCCGTACTTGTCCGTGTTTGTAATAAACCCTTGGAACCCGCTTGCTGATACAGCAGGCAAACTCATAGTTAAATCTGCCGGAAAGCTCTCCCAGCTCCTCCATGGTAATACAGTCCTCCCCGTCTTTTCCGAGAAGTGTCACCTCGTCAAGCTCTCTCGCTTCGGGAATTCCTGTCACATCTACCATAAACTGATCCATACAGACCCTGCCTAAAATCGCAGCTCTTTTTCCATGAATAAGTACGCTTCCTTTGTTGGAAAGCCCTCTGGCATACCCATCTGCATATCCCACGGGAATGGTGGCAACTCTAGTTGATCTGGTAGTGGTAAAGGTACCGCCATAGCTGATTTCTACACCTGGCTCCACGGTTTTTATATAGGCAATGTGGCTTTTCAGCTCCATCACTGCTTTTAAGGGAACCGGTTCTTTTTCCATCTCCTCAGAGGGATACATGCCGTAAAGAATTACCCCTGCCCGCACAGCGTCCATGTTGGCCTCAGGCATACGGATAATCCCTGCGCTGTTGGAGCAATGCTTAATGGGAAAAGTCACCCCTGCCGCCTCGAGTCCTTTGAGAAACGCAGTAAACCGTTCAAACTGGCGACTTGCAGGATCCAGCTCTGTTTCGTCTGCTCTTGCAAAATGGGTGAAGATTCCCTCTGCCTCAAGTCCCGGCAAACGACAAATCTCCAGAATCTCGGGAATGTCTGTTTCCGGATTCCGATACCCGATTCTGGTCATTCCCGTATCAATTTTTATATGTATTTTCAGAGTCTTTCCTGCCCTTTTTGCTGCCTCAGACAGCTTTTTTGCCATAGAAATTTTAAAAACTGTAGGGCGAAAATCCTCCCGCACAATCCTGTCATAATCCTCTTCATAGGTATATCCCAAAATCAAGATAGGCTTCTGAATCCCTGCGTTTCTAAGTTCCATGCCCTCTTCCACAGTGGCAACCGCAATCCCCCAGATGTAGGGATAGGCTTCAATTTCTTTTGCCAGAGGCACTGCACCATGTCCGTAGCCATCTGCCTTTAAGACCGCGATGATCTGCGTGTCTTTTTTCAGGTTTTTCCTCATGCTGTTCAGATTATATGCAATGGCGTCCAAATCAATATTCGCCTGGATTCTTTTTTGTGTCCTCATGCTTTTCCTTCTTTCTTGTTAAAGTTCCTTTAGAATTTCTCCTGCCGCATCAATCAGATCTCCTGCCAGCATGGCTGCTCTCCCTTTTTTGGAGGCTGCCAGATCCCCGGCCCTTGCGTGAAGATAAACGCCTGTGCAGGCTGCCTGAAAAGGCAAAAGTCCCTGAGCCAAAAGACCCAGAATCAGTCCGGTAAGTACATCGCCGCTTCCTGCTGTCGCCATACCGTCGTTTCCGCAAAGATTGATGCAGGTTTTGCCCTCTTTGCTGCTTATCAGGGTTCTGGCATCCTTGCATACCAGTATGACCCCCAGCTCTTCTGCTGTTTTTTCTGTTATCTCTATGGGATTTTCCTTCCACCGGGCTATGGAAATACCGGTAAGCGCTGCAAATTCTCCCAGATGCGGGGTAAGGATTACCGGCCCCTTGCAGGCTCTTAGCAGTGCTTCCTTCCCCTTTAAAAGCCGCAGCCCGTCTGCATCAATGACAAGGGGCTTTTTTACAAGCTTTAAAAGCAGTTCCAGCAGCCTTTCGGACAGATGCGAGATTCCAATCCCCGGCCCAATGCCTATGACATCTGCCCAGTCCAAATTTTCTCTCACCAGTTCCTCAAGGGCGGTTTCCTCGTCGTAGACAGCCAGCATGGCTTCTGGAAAGCAGGCAAACATTTCCCGGTTTTCTTTCGGTGTGGCAATCTTCAGCATACCTGCACCACTTCGCAAAACAGCCTGTCCGCTCAAATATGCCGCTCCGAAGATTTCCCTGCTTCCTGCTACCAGAAAAACCTTTCCAAAGCTGCCCTTATTCCCGTCCGGCTTTCTTACAAGCGTCTTCAGTTCTTCCCTGGTACAGGCAAAAAGTCCGCTTCCAAAGGAGGGGGGCATTAAAATCCCCACATCTGCACTTATAAGCTTTCCTGCATAAGCTGCACCGGGATACAGACAAAGCCCTGCCTTTTTGTACCCAAAGGTAACGGTAAGATCTGCCCTTACGGCACAACCCAAAACTGCCCCTGTCCCAGCATGGATACCGGAAGGAATATCCACTGCTACAATTTTCCCCTGAAAATGTTCCAGACTTTCTATGGTTTCTCTGTAAGTTCCTTTTATCTCTCTGGAAAGTCCCACGCCAAACAGGGCGTCTACGATAGTAGTATATTCATGGACACAGAAAGTCTTGACAAAGGAAATCCCATAATTTCTGCCAATTTCTATCTGTTTTTCCATTTCTTTTGTAAAATGTTCCGGCTTTCCCAAAATACAGACATCTGTCTGATATCCCCCCAGGGTCAGAAGCCTGGCTATGACCACGCCGTCTGCTCCATTATTTCCGCTGCCACATAAAACCAGCACTTTAGAAAGTGGCAGCCCTTCTTTTTGCATGCTCCAAAAGACCTGCAGACCAGCCCGTTCCATCAGCACCAGGGACGGCATTTGCATCTGCTCTATGGTATAAACGTCCAACGCCTTCATCTGCTCTCCGGTTACAATCTGTTCCATTTTTTCACCGCCTTTTCCGGGAAAGCGAAAAGGGAGCTGCCGCAACAGCCCCTTCCCGCATGTTTATTTCTTCTCATGTTCGTTTTCATAGCAATTCAAATTATAGGACAAACGCATCAGGCTCTCGGAAAGATGTACATTTTCCACAATCACATCCTTCGGCACGTCCAAATCCAGATGCGCAAAATTCCAAATAGCACGAATGCCGTTCTTTACCAACAGATCTGCTGTTTCTGCCGCATTATTTTTCGGCAGGGTCAAGGTGGCAATTTCCACGTCCTGCTCCTTTAAAAACTGAGGAAGCTCGTCCATCATACGAATCTCGTTTCCTCTGATAGAAATCCCCTTCAGCACTGGATTCACATCAAAAATTCCTACAATCTTGAAGCCTCTTTTTTCAAACTTCACATAATTGGCAAGTGCCTGTCCCAGATTACCTGCACCTACAATAATCATGTGATGTGTTTTATCAAGTCCTAAAATTTTCCCGATTTCCTCATACAGATACGGAACATTATAACCATATCCCTGCTGCCCGAAGCCGCCAAAATTATTCAAATCCTGACGAATCTGAGATGCAGTTACCCGCATCTTTTCACTTAGCTCATTGGAGGATATTCGCTCTACGCCTTCTTCTATAAGTTCACCTAAATATCTGTAATATCGGGGTAGCCTTTTGATCACTGCCTTTGAAATGCACTTTTCCTCCATGACGACCCTCCTGTATTTAAAATACACATTTCTACGTTTCATTATAATGGATTGTTAAATTAAAGTCAATTAATTTTCTTTTTCTGTGTTGTCAAATAAGAATTTTCCGCTATAATAAATAGGACAGCTTTTCAGGCTGTACGGAGTTTTAAAGGAGATTAGAACCATGATACTTGCATGTCAAAATATAGAAAAGTCCTTTGACGGCGTCACCCTGCTTTCTGACGCCAGCTTTCACATTGAAGAAAGAGAAAAGGCAGCTTTGGTAGGCATTAACGGTGCAGGAAAATCTACACTTTTTAAAATCATTGCAGGCGAACTTGCGGCAGATGGCGGTCAGGTAATTTTAGCGAAAGGAAAAACCATGGGCTATCTGGCGCAGCATCAGGAAATGGACGGGGATTTATCCATCTACGATTCTCTTTTGAAGGTTAAGCAGCACATTCTTGATATGGAAGTGCGTATGCGCCAGTTAGAAAAAGAGATGAAGCATGCCACAGAAGTAGAACTGAATAAAATTATGGAAACCTATTCCAGACTGACCCACGAATTTGAGCTGGAAAATGGCTATGCCTATAAAAGTGAGCTGACCGGGGTATTAAAAGGTCTTGGTTTTGCAGAAGGAGATTTCGACAAAATGCTTTCCACCCTTTCCGGAGGACAGAAAACCCGCGTGGCGCTGGGACGTCTGCTTCTGTCAAAGCCGGACATCATTCTTTTGGACGAGCCTACCAACCACCTGGATATGGATTCCATTGCCTGGCTGGAAACCTATCTTTTAAACTATCCGGGAGCTGTATTTATTGTATCCCATGACCGGTATTTTCTGGATAAGGTTGCCACAAAAATCGTGGAAATTGACAACACAAAAGTAACCTCCTTTACAGGAAACTATAGCGCCTATAGCGAAAAGAAAGCTATGCTCCGCCGGGCTGCCTACCAGGCATATATAAACCAGCAACAGGAAATCAAACATCAGGAAGAAGTCATTGCAAAACTAAAATCCTTTAACAGGGAAAAATCCATACGCAGGGCAGAAAGCCGGGAAAAAATGCTGGAAAAAATAGAGGTGCTGGAAAAGCCCGCAGAAGTGGACGATTCCATGCGTATCACTTTAAAGCCACGAATCATAAGCGGCAACGATGTGCTGGAGGTAGAACATCTCAGCAAATCCTTCCCTTCTCTTCCTCTGTTTGAAGATTTGAACTTTCAGATAAAGCGTGGAGAACGGGTTGCCATTATCGGAAACAACGGTACCGGAAAAACTACGATCTTAAAAATTTTAAATCAGGTAATTCCGGCTGACAGTGGCAGCTTCCGACTGGGAAGCAAGGTACATATCGGTTATTATGACCAGGAACACCATGTGTTACACATGGAAAAAACGATTTTTGAAGAAATCTCCGATGCTTATCCCAAACTTACCAATACGGAAATCCGCAACCTGCTGGCAGCCTTTCTCTTTACCGGAGATGATGTGTTTAAACCTATTTCTGCATTGAGCGGTGGAGAACGAGGACGTGTTTCCCTGGCAAAACTTATGCTGTCCCAGGCGAATTTCCTGATTCTTGATGAGCCTACCAACCACCTGGATATCACTTCCAAGGAAATCCTGGAGGAGGCCTTAAATAACTACGAGGGAACCGTGCTTTATGTGTCCCATGATCGTTATTTTATCAATAAAACAGCCACCAGAATTCTGGATCTGACCAATCACAAGCTGGTAAACTATATTGGAAATTATGACTATTATCTGGAAAAAAAAGAAGAACTGACGAATGTCTATGCACCAGAGGAAAAGTCAGAAGCTCCGGCAGAAACCGTATCTGCCAATAAACTGGACTGGAAACAGCAAAAAGAAGAACAGGCACGCCTTCGGAAACGGGAAAATGAATTAAAGAAAACGGAAAAAGCTATTGAAAAGCTGGAGCAGCGGGACAGCGAAATTGACGAGGAAATGACAAAACCGGAAATTGCTACCAACGTGGCAGAATGTGTCCGGCTTTCAAAGGAGAAAGCGGAAATTGCTGAAAAACTGGAAACTCTTTACGAAAAATGGGAAGAGCTGGCCGAATAGGTCGCTCTTCCCTTTTGTCAAAAGGTATTGGATTAGTACAGCTTTGCTTCCAGCGCTTTACGGATTTCGCAGATAAAGTCCTGGCTGTTTAAAACAACCGGATTTGGATTTGTGGTAATCAGGGCCAAATCCTTTGTCATTTTGCCGCCCTCAATGACTTCCACAACAGAAGCCTCCAGCTTGTCTGCAAAACTCTGCAGCTCAGGATTTTTATCCAGCTCTCCTCTCTTTCTCAGAGCCCCGCTCCAGGCAAAAATGGTCGCCACAGAGTTTGTAGAGGTTTCCTCGCCCTTTAAGTGCTTATAATAATGGCGCTGCACTGTGCCGTGGGCTGCCTCATATTCAAAATAGCCTTTTGGAGAAACCAGCACAGAGGTCATCATGGCAAGAGAACCAAAAGCAGAAGAAACCATGTCGCTCATCACATCTCCATCATAATTTTTACATGCCCAGATAAAGCCGCCCTCTGCTTTCATTACCCTTGCCACTGCATCATCAATGAGTGTATAGAAATAGGTGATACCTGCTTTTTCAAAAGCTTCTTTATATTCTGCATCAAAAATCTCCTGAAAAATATCTTTAAAAGTGTGGTCATACTGTTTGGAAATCGTATCCTTTGTTGCAAACCACAAATCCTGGCAGGTATCCAGAGCATAGGAAAAACAGCATCTTGCAAAACTCTCAATGGATTCGTCCAGGTTGTGCATGCCCTGCAGCACCCCTGCCCCCTGAAATTCATGAATGGTCTGGCGGGTTTTGGTACCGTCCTTGGCTGTGAAAACCAGTTCTGCCTTTCCGGGTCCCGAAATCCGCATTTCAGTATTTTTATATACATCACCGTAAGCATGTCTTGCCAGAGTGATTGGCTTTTTCCAGTTTTTTACACAGGGTTCAATGCCTTTTACTATAATAGGGGTGCGGAACACCGTGCCGTCTAACATGGAGCGAATGGTTCCATTAGGGCTTTTATACATTTCTTTTAAATGATATTCTTCCATACGGGCAGCATTTGGAGTAATGGTGGCACATTTTACACCTACCCCATATTTTTTCACTGCATTGGCTGCGTCCACGGTCACTGCGTCATTTGTTTCATTGCGGTATTCCAGCCCCAGATCATAATACTCTGTCTTTAACTCCACAAAGGGATACAGCAATTCCTCTTTGATGATTTTCCAGAGGATTCTCGTCATTTCATCTCCGTCCATTTCTACCAGCGGTGTTGTCATTTTAATTTTTTCCATGGCGTATTCTCTCCTTTTCGTCTATTTCATTTCTTCCTTCAAAACTCTTTCCACATCAAAATTTTTCAGATTCTCTATGGTATTCTGAATATGCAGGGAAGCTGCCTGTTCTGCCTTCCTTGCATCTTTTGCCCGAATGGCTTCTAAAATAGTTCTATGCTCACTGTTCGAAGGCCTTGCCCGCATGCGAAACTGCAGGGAAGCCATGCGGACCCTCTGGAGATATTCATGAAAATCAGAAAGCGTGTGGGCCAAAATCCGGCTTCCTGATGCCTCATACAAAAGCTGATGAAACCTGCCGTCCTGCTGACAGACCTGTTCATAATTCCCTTTATCTGCATGAAAATCTGAAAGATAGATAACTTCCTCCATTTCCTCTAGCTGCTCCTTTGTGGCATGCTCTGCTGCCATAGCTGCGCACAAGCCCTCCAGCTTTGCCCGGATTCGGTACATATCCATAACGTCCCGCGGTGAAATCCCTGTAACAAAGGCACCTTTATTTGGAATGAGCTGCACCAATCCCTCAAGTTCCAGTTGGCGGATTGCCTCCCGTACAGGCGTACGGCTGACACCAAGCTCCTTTCCAATGGTACACTCTACCAGCTCATCGCCCTTTTTGTATCTGCCCTTTAAAATATCCTCCCGGATTTTATTGAATACCTTACCTCTTAAAGATCCTCCTGCCATATCTTTTACACCTTATTCGTCCAGGTTCAGATTCAGCCGCTTACAGCTTTCTGCAATCACCTGCAAGAGCTCTTCATCTGTAACCACTGTGACCCTTCCTTCTTCATATTGTCTGTCCACCCAGGCCTTTACCATAACTGTCAGCTCACTGTTTTTGTCTATCTGCTTTTCTTTAGCAAGCCGGAAATGATTGTTTATCCAATGTGCAATCCCCGCAAGACCGGAGGTATTGGAAACAGCTACCTGAGGGGCTTTCTTTAAAAACTTCTCTGTATCAAAGATATTATAAATTTCTTCATTTTTCAAGAGTCCGTCTGCATGAATTCCGGCTCTTGTCACATTAAAGGAGGAGCCTACAAGGGGGGTACGGGGAGGAATCTCATATCCAATTTCTTTTTCATAGTATTCTGCAAGCTCTGTAATAACTGTTGTATCCATACCGTCCAGCGTTCCCTTTAGCTGGGCATATTCAAACACCATGGCTTCCAGAGGTGTATTGCCCGTCCGCTCTCCTATGCCAAACAGGGAACAGTTGACTCCACAGGCGCCATAGAGCCAGGCTGTAGTGGAATTGCTCACTGCCTTATAAAAATCATTGTGTCCGTGAAACTCAATGAGTTCAGAGGGAAAGCCTGCATGCGTCATAATTCCGTAAATAATTCCGGGAATGGATCTGGGGATTACTGCTCCGGGGTAATTGACGCCATATCCCATGGTGTCGCAGCAACGCACCTTAATGGGAATGGAATATTCCTCCATAAGCCTAGTCAGCTCCATGCAGAAGGGAATCACATATCCGTAAATATCGGCTCTTGTAATATCCTCCAGATGACATCTGGGACTGATCCCTATTTCCAGGCAGTCCCTGATTACACTGAGATAGTGATTCATAGCCTCTCGCCTGGTCATTTTCATTTTATAAAAAATATGATAATCCGAGCAGCTTACCAATATGCCACATTCCTTTAATCCCAGTTCTTTCACCAGCTCAAAATCCTTTTTGCTCGCCCGAATCCACCCTGTAATTTCCGGAAAGGAATAGCCTTTTTCCATACATTTATCCACTGCGTCCCGATCCTTTTTGCTGTACAGGAAGAATTCACTCTGTCGGATCTTGCCATTGGGGCCTCCCAAGCGATGCAAATATTCATAGATACGTACAATCTGCTCTGTGGTATAGGGAGCTCTGGACTGCTGTCCGTCCCGGAACGTGGTATCTGTAATCCAGATATCGTCCGGCATGTGATGTGGGACAATCCGGTCATTGAAAGCAATTTTGGGAACTTCAGAATAGGGAAACAGATTATGAAACACATTTGGGGTTTCCACGTCCACCAGAGGATACATATGTTCCTCAAGTTCTAGCAAATTGGTGTTATAATTCATTCTGACAGCTCTGTTTATCATGATACACACTCCTCATTCATTAGCTTAGCGTTATACTCTAATAAAGTATTTGTATCATTGTATACAATCACACAAGAAATGTCAACCCTATTTTCTAACTTTCTCTTAGAAAATCATCCAAAGAAAACAGTCCCCACCCCTGCAGGTTATGAGGATATCCCAAATCCCTTGCCCTGCTTTTCAGTCGCTTTTTAATCTCCAGATTGGTATATTCCGGGTGTTTTTCCAACAGTAGGGCAATTCCTCCGGACACTGCTGGCGTGGACATGGAGGTACCACTTTTTACCGTATAGGGAAAAGCCATGTTTTTATTTGCACAGGAAGAAATCTCATTTCCCGGTGCTACAATATCCGGCTTGCTGATACAATCTCTTGTGGGACCTCTCCCGGAAAGCCCCAGATGATTTACCAGCATATCCGAGGAACCCACAGTAATGATTTTGCGGCTGCACCCCGGTGCAGTAATGCTGCCTCTTCCGGGTCCCTGGTTGCCTGCGGCTGCCACTACCACAATCCCGGCGTCCCAGGCCTTCTCCACAGCCTCTAAAAGCCTCTCATGGCCTTCCCTGTGAGTAGTACCTACAGAAATGTTAACAATGCGGATACTATAAGTTTCCTTATGCTCCAAAATCCAGTCTATAGCCCTTATGACATTTTCCTGCACTCCGTTTCCGTTTTTGTCCAAAACCTTTATAGGAAGCAAGCTACACTCCGGAGCCACGCCGCAGATGCTTCCTTTTGAAGCCCTGCCGCTGCCGCCCAAAATCCCCAGCACATGGGTTCCGTGTCCATTGTCATCATAGGGAAGACTGCGCCCCTTTACAAAATCCCGAAATGCCAGGATACGATTCTCGAAATCCGGGTGGGGAAAAGCTCCGGTATCCAGCACTGCTGCCGTTATACCTTTTCCCGTAAGCCCTGCTCTGTTCATTTTCTTCACCTGCCTGTTTGCCTTTTCCTGCTCTTATTAAGATATTCCGGGAAAAGAAACCGGTCACATCTACTCATTGATTTCCTCAATAATCCCTTCTTCCAAAATGCTTCTTCCCGCCCATTCCATAGCAAGAATACAGATTGCTACATTGAGTACCAACAGTCCGATGACCGGAGCCGGTGACACCCACGCAACCGGGTTCAGATAAAGATAAACACGAATCAAAAAATAGTAGAGAATCTTCTGTATCGGAAAATACAGGGCAAAGAGCACCAGATTGGTGTATATTCCGTACCGAACTCCCTCTCTGAACAACATTCGGCGAAAGCCAGTATCCGTGATTCCCATGGCGCGCAAAATTCCAAACTCATGCTTTCTCGCTGCCACCAGATACTGCATACTGTTGATAATATGAAGCACACTGATTCCCAGCATCACAATGGCAACTCCATAGAAAAAGAGCATCTTTTGTTCTACAAAAGCATTTTCTGCCTGAATCATACGGGTGTAATCCTTTACCATACATTTCGGCACGCTTTTGGTAAGCTTTCTTATTTCATCGGAAACCACTGCTCCGTCCACCCCCTCCTTCAGCGTAATTCCTAAATTACGATATCCGGTTATGCCAAAATATTTTTCCATCTGCTCTCTTGTCATAATAATATCTACCGTATCTGTTCCATCATCTCCAATAAAAGCTTCTGTTTTAGCAAGAGGTCTGGACACAAGGGCTGCCACCCCAAACTCCTGCTCTGTATAAAAAGTGTCCTCCTCCTGAAATTTCAGAACTTCTGCAGGTACCTCTGTACTTCTTGGTGTTTTCAATGTAATAGACTCCCCGGCTTTCACTGCAATGCCCTCATAAGTTCCCTGTCCACCCATAATGGTTTTAAAAATTACGGTATCTTCTTTCCGCATGGTGTCCGGGTCAATACTTCCTTCCAAAAGATAGTCTGAAAGTTCCAAAAGCATTTCATCATCATATCCATATACATTAACCTTCAGCTTATAATCCCCATCGCCTTCAATGGTTGCCCTACCGTTATATTTTTCCATTAACACAGGGTCTGGTTCCAAATCATCGGAAGGGTCTGTTTCTGCAAAATAAGAGGTCCACACCAGTTTTCCGTCATAAAGGGGGATTTCCCCCAACATATAATTCATGGTGTTTACAGACCTTACCCCCGGAAGCTTACGGATTTCTTCTGCCATATATGTAGGAATGGTATCATGCAAAGAATCTGAATCCTCAAAGACCTGAATATCTGAGCCAAGTCCATCGTCAGCCTTAAACGTCAGCTCGTTGTGTATTTTTGTGTTTTCTGTCACATAAGTAGCTCCCAGAAAAATAATGCCCCCAATGGAAAGGGAAAACAGAATCCCCACAAAGGCGCTTATCTTTCCAAACATAAACTTCTTTGTTAAAATACCTGTAAGATTTTTTCTGTGAAGAGAATAAATTTTTCGATTTTTTTGTTTTTTCCCGGATTCCTTCCGAATCATCTGCCCCCAGGTGTATCGCCGCATTTTTCTCACCAGGAAGAGGCTTAAGAATACCAACACTGCCACAAAGAAAAGCAGACAGCACAAAAGCAGCTTTTTATCTACATAAAATCTGCCGATATCGCCAATACTTGACACAGAAATTTGGGATAAATCCTGTTCTACTCCTGTATGCCGGATTCCTTTTTCCTGCACACCTACGAAAATCCGTCCGATTTTCCCATACAACAGAGCTGCAATACCATTGCCAAGCAGGCAGCCTAAGGGAAATCCTGCAACAAATATCAGAAGAAGTTCTCCGAACAATATTCCAAAAGTATGTTTCTCCTCCATTCCAAGAGTCTGCATAACACTGTACTGGGACATACGTTTTCTGACAGATACCTGAAAAAGACTGTATATGATAAAAACGCCAAATATGCCAAGAGCTGCCAAAATCACTGCATTTGTCAGCTGTCCGCTCTCATTATAATAAGCATAAAGATAGGGAATACCGGTTCCCTGCTCCATAACGCTCACCCTGAAAACCTCCGAGAAGGCTGCCGGGGCTGTGCCGCCCACATAACCGTCCAGATGATTGTTACGCCTCATATTTTCTTTTTCTGAATGAAATTCCTGACAAAAAGCAGATAACTCTTTATAAATCGGGCGGTCTTCCAAAAACTTGAGATAGACAAAAACCCCGTTCTGTCCATAATCCACGCTTTTATGAACAAAGACCTGCATATAATCCTCTGTTCCTTCCACAGACTCGCTCAAAATGCCGCTTAGAATAAAGCTTTCCCCATCTAATTCTACTTTGCTTCCTATTTTCTCCGGAATCCCCAGATTTCGCAGTACATAGGTGTCCATGGCAACCTCATTTGCTTCCTTGGGATAATTTCCCTCTAAAAGCTTTCGATTCATCATATGAAGATAAGAGTCCTCTCCATGAACCATCATAACCTTATAGGGTTCTTCCAGGACTTTCCGAATGGTAAGGATACCGACCTCTTCTATTTCATATCCGTTCCCTTTCTTTTTTTCCAGAATCGTCTTTGCCTGCTGCTCATCGCTTTGAAAGTAATAATGCCAGTCCCCATAGTCCTGTCTGGCCTTTTCGATATTCTGCTGCCTGCCACTATAGAGGAGGGAACCGATTCCCCCAAGAAGGGCTGCGGAAAGAAGCACTCCGAGAAACAGGGAAAACGTCTGTTTTTTATAATAGCGAAGATAAGCAAGAGATAATTTCAGCATACGTTTCATCACTGCTCACCGCCTTTTTTCACGTCTGCACCGCTGTCCCGGAGAATTTTGCCATCTTCAATGTGAATGATTCGGTCGCAGGTCTGCGCAATGGATTCATTGTGAGTAACCATAAGAATTGTCTGGTTGTACTTTCTGCTGCTGCTTTTTAAAAGTCCCATAACCTCAACCGTGGTTCCTGTATCTAAGTTTCCGGTAGGCTCATCTGCCAGAATAATGGCTGGTTTATTTGCCAGAGCCCTTGCAAGGGCTACTCTCTGCTGCTGACCGCCGGAAAGTTCATTTGGATACTTCTTACGCTTTTCCCAAAGTCCCAGTTCTGTGAGCAAATCCCTGATATATACATGGTCAATATGTTTTCCCCTGTCAAAGGTCACTGGAAGCGCCACGTTATCATAGACGTTTAATACAGGCATCAGGCTATAGTTCTGAAATACAAAGCCAATGTTTCTCCTCCGAAAAATAGTCAGACTTTTTCGGTCAAGTCCTGCCAAATCGTGATTGCGGATACAGATTCTGCCGCTTGTGGGCGTATCCAAGCCACCCAAAAGATTCAAAAGGGTACTCTTACCGCTCCCAGAGGTGCCCACAATTGCTGTAAATTCTCCCTGTTCTATGGTAAAGCTGATATCCTTCAGAGCCTTAACCGCATGCTCTCCTGTTCCATAAGTTTTCTTAACACTTTCTGCAATTAAAACGTTCATGTCATTCACTCCCTCTAATCTGATTTTTCTTTTATACGGTTATCATATCAGAGGCTTCTTGCAGACTTCTTACAGAATCTATTTTAATTCTTACAGTTTTGTAAGAACACAGAAAAGCGACTGCCCTTACCATATTCAGATTCTACATTCAGATAGCCCTTTTCCTTTTCCAGAATCAGCCTGCAAAGATACAGTCCGATTCCCGAGCCTTCCAGATGCTCCACGTCCCTGCTTCGGTAAAACCGTTTAAAAATTTCTGTCTGTTCTTCTTTTCGTACTCCCCTTCCTCTATCTGTAAAGCGAATCTGAGTATACATTTCAAAGGATATACACTCTATGGTAATACAGCTTTCAGGTTCCGAATACTTTACTGCATTCTCCAAAAGATTTACAAACACTTCTGCTGTCCATTTCCGGTTATGATAAAGCTTTTTATCCTCAAAAGGCTTTGTCACAATGGAAATTTCTTTTTTCTCTGCCTTCTCATAAATCATATTGATTGCATCTAAAATGGTTTCCCGTATTGATACTTCCTCTGCTTCAAAAGAAATCACGTCTTGTTCCAGCTTCACCATCTTAAAAAGGGACTGCAAAATCCAGTCCAGCTTTTCAGACTGGATACGCATTTTCTTTAAAAATTTCAGTCTGTCTGCCGGACTTACCTCCCCCTGCTCCAGAATTTCCTCGTACATGATAAGATTGGCAAGAGGCGTTTTCAACTGATGGGACATATTGGAGATAAGACCTTTCACCTGCTCCTTTTCCTCTTCTGCCTTTGCGATTTCAAATTCCAGCATTTCCTGAATTCGCTTCGCCTTACTTGCCAGCATGGAAACTTTACCCTCCCGAAGGTCCGATAAAGTAACTGGCTGGCGGTTCAAAATTTCATCTTGCATCTTGTCTATGATGCGATACATTTTCCGGCTTCGCAGGCAAAAAAATACAGCTGCCGCAATACCGGTTACACCAAAAAAAATTCCTGCAAATAATAATAGTTCCATGCTCACAGTTCCTTCCAGATATATCCCATGCCATGGACGGTTTTAATCCATGAGGGATTGGATATGTCATCTTCTATTTTTGTGCGAAGTCTGCTGATATTCACAGACACAGTATTGTTGTCCACATACTTCCCGTCACTATCCCAGATTTTCGCCAAAATCTGTTCCTTGGAAAGAATATGATTTTTATTTTCAATCAGATACAGGAGCAGACGGTATTCCAGCTTACTGAGGGAAATTTCTTCCCCCCGCTTGTACACCTTGCAGGTATCCCGGTCTATGGTCAGTGCACCTGTGACAAGCTTTGCGGTTTCTGATTTTTCCTGCAAAATCCGCTTTAGCCTTGCTTTGAGTACACCAAGGGAAAATGGCTTTGACAAATAATCGTTTACCCCCAGCTCCAGGGCTTTTATTTCATCTAATTCTGTGTCACGGGCAGTCAGCATGATAATCGGAATATGGCTGTAGCTGCGTACCTCCTTACAAAGCTCAAATCCGGTCCCGTCTGGCAGATTACAGTCTAAAAGCACCAGGTCATAACAGCCTTTTTCTATTTCTCTTAATCCGTCCTTTTTTGTTTCCGTTTCTGTCACTTCATATCCATCACCGGAAAAAGAGAAGGCAAGCCCTTCTCTCAGATCTGCATTATCTTCTATTATCAGAATTTTGTGTTTTTTCATCTTGGAATTCCCTCTTGACGTTCTTTTTCCATATTTTTACTATGAATAAATTATAACATAAATCATAACGAAATCGAAGCTGTTTTATACCGCAGGGTTGATTTCATATTATTTTAATCTCAGCCGCCGATTCCTATCAAGTTTTCCTCCCACCTCTCATAGATTAAAGAAAAAAGCCCGGGAGAGTTTATGCCTTCCATAAAAGAAATGATTTTATCAGAAGAATACACAGATTTAATTCTGCCTTTGTACAGCGGATTTCTGGAGGATTACAAGGATTATGGCGCACAGATTTTCAATGAATATTACGGGATTATCCACTACCCCCTCGCAGAAGAGTTTTTTCAGAATTATTATGATTACGGTTTTTTTTACAACACGGTTCCAAAGCTGTTTACCCTCTTAAACAGCGCCAGTCTGGACGCTTCCGGCATTACGGCAGTACAGACCCAACCTGTTCTGAATTTAAAGGGAAAAAACGTGCTCATTGGTTTTCTGGATACGGGAATTGACTTTACCCACAAGGCTTTCCGGAAAAGGGACGGATCCAGCAGGATTTACGGTATCTGGGATCAGACTGTGCAAAGCGGTACGCCGCCCTATGATCTGCAGTACGGAAGCAGCTATACAAAGGAGGATCTTGATGCAGCCCTTCAAAGGGAAGACCCTTTTTCTCTTGTGCCAAGCCGCGATGAAAACGGACATGGCACTGCTCTGGCAGGCATTGCTGCCGGAAGTGAAGCGCTGGAAGAGGATTTTACCGGGGCTGCTCCGGAAGCCATGATTGCCGCAGTTAAATTAAAAGAAGCAAAAAACTATTTAAAAGAACTGTTTTACGTCACCGGAGATGCCCCTGCTTACCAGTCCACAGATATTATGATGGGAATCCGCTATCTGCTGCGCCTGGCTGATGAGCTGAAAAAACCTCTGGTTCTCTGCCTTGGGGTAGGCTCCAATCAGGGCGCTCATTCCGGTACCTCGCCTCTGGATTCCATGCTTTCAGCCACAGATAATTACCGAGGTGTCTATGCCGTAACCGCAGCAGGCAATGAAGCCGGCAAAGCACATCATTACTATGGAACTGCATTAAACTCCCAGGACTATGATGCCGTAGAAATTCTGGTAGATCCAAACACCAGAGGCTTTTGCGTAGAACTTTGGGGACAGCCGCCGGAAGTTTATGCTGTGGGGTTTGAATCTCCTCTCGGAGAAGTTGTTCCCAAAATAACACCCCGTATCAGCTACAGTGAAAATATTTCCTTTATTCTGGAGGACACCACAATTTTCGTCACTTCGGAGATTGTGCAAACCGTATCCGGACATCAACTGCTTTTCATGCGCTTTTCTAACCCCACCCCCGGCTCCTGGAAAATCCGGGTCTATACCAGCAGTTTTAACAGCGGAGATTACCACATGTGGCTCCCTATTACCGGCTTTGCCGACCCTGATGTCACCTTCCTGCGCCCCAATCCAGACACCACCCTGACTGTACCTGCAGCCTCTCCCTCCTCCATCACCACTGCCTCCTACAATGCTTACAACAACAGCCTTATGCTGAATTCCAGCAGAGGTTTTACCCGCACCGGGCAGATTAAACCGGATATCACTGCTCCGGGAGTAAACCTTCTGGCGCCTGCTCCGAAAAACCGTTATGTCACTATAACAGGAACCTCTGCTGCTTCTGCCCTCACTGCCGGGGGCTGCGCCCTGCTTATCGAATGGGGTATGCGTCGGACACCGCCCAGGATTTTCAATAATTCCGAATTAAAATCCCTGCTCATACGAGGCGCCCAAAGAAGCAGTGACAAGCTGTACCCTAATCGGGAATGGGGCTACGGCACTTTAAATATATACCAGGTCTTTTCCTCCTTTCTCCCTTCTTAAAAAATTTCTGTTTTTCTGCACCTTTTTTTGGAAGGCACATAATATGTAAGTGTAAACAAAATATCTGGAGGAACAAACATGAGTGATTTAGCTGCTACAAACTGTGGCTGCGGCTGCGAAGACAACTGCGGAGGTAATATGTCGGGAAGAGGCTTTGGAGATTGCAGTTGTATTATCTGGATTCTTTTACTTTTATGCTGCTGCGGAAACGGATTTGGAAATGACGGCTGCGGTTGTGGAAATGACAACAGCTGCTTTTTGATTCTGATCCTGCTTCTGTGCTGTGGAAACGGACACGGATTCTGCTAACAAAGTAAGAAAACAGGGGTGCTTTCTGGCACCCCCTTATAAAAGAATATGTATGATTATAACATATAAGACGCATCTGCCGACACAGAGGAAGAATGGAACCTTCTTTTGTACATTCAGGCTTTTCCTTCTTCCAAAAGCGAACAGATTGTTTATAATTTCAATGAGCAATTGCTATACGAAATTAAGAAAAGTCGACATTATTGAGAACACTTTCATGTCTTTCGACAATTCTATTATGACAATCTTTTCCTCAAATGTCAAGATAATTTGTCAGAATTTATATTCTATCTTCTCGTATTTCTCGACATTTCCTTCTTCATTCTTCAATTTTTTCCCATAAGCCTGCAGACTCAAAATGCTCCACTGCCTTTCGCGCCTCTTCGGTAATCTTTTTGCCGTATTTCATCATTTCCAGAAGGCGAATGGCATTTCGGGTAGTAACTCTGCCCTCTTTCAGCAGGTAATTAAAAACCACGTCCTCTTTCCTTACTTCCTCCTCAAAATGATAGTTTGTATAGCGATCCTCCAGAATATAAGATAGCTCAATATCATGGGTAGCCGCAAAGGACAGTACATTTTCTCCGCAGATATTCCACAAAATCTCGGAGGAAGCGGCAATACGCTCAATGGTATTGGTTCCCCGAAGCACCTCGTCAATAATACACAGCAAATTTTCTTTCTTTTTCGCCTCGTCCAGAATTCTCTTTAAAGAACGGATTTCCACGATAAAATAGCTTTCTCCGCTTTCCAAATCGTCCCGCAACGCCATAGAAGTCATAACCTTGAAAAAGGGTGCTTTATAGGAAGCTGCAGTACAGGTATAAGCAGTCTGTGCTAAAATAGCATTAATTGCAATATTTTTCAGAAATGTGGATTTTCCGGAAGCGTTGGAGCCTGTAACCAAAACCCCACCTCTGGCTGTAATACTGTTGGCAACCGGATTGTTAATCAGAGGGTGATATAACTCCTTTACCTCCATAGAAGCCTGAGTCCCTGCATCAAAATCAGGCAGGCAATAATAAGGCAAAATTTCCCGAAAAGAGGCTATGGAAATCATACTGTCCAGATAACCCAAAAGGGAAATCAGCCCTTCTGCCTCTACCATATGCTCCTGCATACTTTTCATCATATCGTGAAACTTTATCAGGTCAATATGGGTTGTCATACGGATATAATCCTTCAAAAGGTCGTCCAGTCCGCTGCTTCCCAGACTACTTCTGTCTGTAACCCAGAATGCACCTTTTTGAAACCCGGACAGTGCTTTCCTGTACTGTCTTCCCTGTTCTTCATAGGTCTTCAGTTCCGAAATCCCTGCCTTTTCCAGCAGCTTTTCTGCCCTGAGAAGCTGCAGCACACAGCGAAAGCTGGTCAGATATGCATCAATTTCCCCCTTTTTCCCCCAATAGGTTGCAATGTTAAACCCACATACAGCAAGAAAAATCAATACACCGGGATTGGGCTTTAAAATAAAACAGACAAGAGAAAGCAAAAAAGCTGCAAAACAGCAAATCTGTCCCTTTTTCCCCTGAATTGTCACCTCAGAGGTGACATGAACAGCTTCAAATACACTTACATTTCCCGGACGCCTGATATTGGAAAGAATGGTCTGCACCAAATGCCGTTCTGTTTCATGGGTTCGGAAAAACTCCATAAGACGCTGCCTTTCTTTCAGCTCCTCTGCCTCAAAAACTGGTCTTCGCAAAAGCTCATAAAGCCGCTCTGCGCCCACTGGAGAAGTACATTGATTCATCAGAATAAAAATACGATTCATGTCCAAATCATTCCAGGTGATATCATCAATGGAAAATTCTTCTTTTTCACGCTGACGAAAGAACTGGGCAATATGCTCCAGTTCTTCGTAAGTATACTCTTTTTGAGGAATTTTACCCCAGGAATTTTTGATTCTGTCTAAAAGAAGCTTTTTATTGCCCCGATTCTGCAAGACAATAAAAATAGCCACAGTGACGAAAAACGCAATGGGAAGAACAATGCCCGGTGTGAAAAATTTCATAAGTTCCCCCTTTTATGCAAAATAATCCTGTAAAAGCTGCAAGGTAGCCTGAATTTCTGTTTCCGTATGTGCATCAGAGAGAAACATGGCTTCAAACTGAGAAGGCGCCATATGCACCCCATGATTCAGCATGTACTGGAAATAATCTGAAAATGCCTTTGTATTCGAAGTCTTTGCAGAGGCATAATCTGTGACCTTTTCTTTGGTAAAGAAAATGCAGCCCAGCGAAGATACAGAATTCACCTGATACGGCACTTCCTTTTCTTTGAAAATCTTACGGATTCCGTCGAAGAGCAGCTCACCCTTCTGATACAGACGCTTGTAAATGTCCTGATCCTCCCAGAGAATTTTAAGCTGAGCCAGGCCGGCTGCCATGGCAATAGGATTGCCGCTTAAAGTTCCTGCCTGATACACAGGGCCTGCCGGAGCCACTATTTCCATAATTTCTCTTCTTCCGCCGTAAGCGCCTACCGGCATACCTGCGCCGATAATCTTTCCATAGGTTACTAAATCCGGAGTGATGCCGAAATAGCCTGCTGCCCCGGAAAAACTCAGACGGAAGCCTGTAATTACCTCATCAAAAATCAGAAGCGCTTTATGTTTGTCGCACAAATCTCGAAGTCCCTGCAAAAAGCCTTCTGCCGGAGGAACCACGCCCATGTTTGCTCCCACAGGCTCTACAATCACGGCTGCCACCTGGTCGTTGCTCTCTTCCATTAAGCACTCCACACTTTTTAAATCATTATATACGGCAATCATGGTATCCTGGGTGCAGCCCTTTGGCACACCTGCACTGTCCGGCACTCCACTTGTCATGACACCGCTTCCTGCACTTACCAGCATAGCGTCTGTGTGACCATGATAACAGCCTGCAAATTTAATGATTTTAGATTTTCCTGTATAGCCTCTTGCCACACGAAGTGCGCTCATCACTGCCTCTGTACCGGAATTTACCATACGAATCATTTCCACATGTGGAATTCTCTCACAGATAAATTCTGCCATCTCTACTTCTTTTTCTGTAGCACAGCCAAAACTCAGACCGTTTTCACTGGCACGGATTACTGCCTCTTTTATCTGCTGATTGTTGTGTCCCAGAATCATAGGTCCCCAGGAATCAATATAATCAATATATTCGTTTCCGTCCACATCAAAAATTTTGCTGCCCACTGCCCCCTGAATAAAACGGGGCGCCTCCTCCACAGATCCATAGGCGCGCACCGGACTGTTCACTCCGCCCGGAATTCTTTTTACTGCTCTTTGAAATAATTCTTCTGATTTTGTCATTATCCGATTCTTCCTTCCTCAATAAATCTGGCAATTTCCTTAGCAAAATAGGTGAGATAAATATCTGTTCCCGCACGGTAAGCGCTGACTGCCATTTCACAGATAATCCGGTCTTCTTCAATATAGCCCAGCTTTGCTCCTGCCTTTACCATGGCGTATTCGCCACTGACAGAATAAGTTGCCACAGGGAGCTGAATCCTGTCTTTGACCTCACGCACCATATCCAGATAAGACATGGCAGGCTTAATCATGATAATATCTGCACCTTCTTCCACGTCTAAAAGCGCCTCCTTGATGCCCTCTCTTCTGTTGTGGAAATCCATCTGATAGCTCTTTCTGTCCCCAAAAGATGGCGCAGAGCCTGCTGCATCACGGAATGGACCGTAAAAGGCAGAGGCATATTTCACAGCATAGGACATAATTGGAATTTCCTTGTGTCCGTTTTGATCCAGAATGCTGCGGATAGCCCTCACTCTTCCGTCCATCATGTCTGACGGCGCTACCATATCCGCACCTGCCTGCACATGGGATAAAGCGGTTTTTGCCAGAAGCTCTAAAGTCTGATCATTTTCCACCTCATGACCGCAGAGTACGCCGCAGTGTCCGTGAGAGGTGTATTCACACATACATACATCTGTAATAAGATACATGTCCTGTCCAAACTCTGCCCTTGCTTTTTCCAGAGTTCTCTGTACAATGCCGTTTCTGGCATATGCCTGGCTTCCCACTTCGTCCTTTACATCAGGAATACCAAAAAACATCACTTTATTCACTCCAGCGTCCAAAAGCTCCCCCAGAGCCTCTGGTAACATATCAATGCTGTAGCGGTACTGTCCCGGCATGGTAGGGATTTCTTCCTTGATACCAGTTCCTTCTTTTACAAAAAGCGGATAAATCAGAGAACTCTTGTCCACCCTTGTTTCTCTGACCATTTTCCGCATGATTTCGCTTCCTCTCAATCTTCTGGGTCTAATATTCATTTCCATAACTTCCACTCCTTTTGCCTTACTTACGGGCTGTTTTTCCCTTTAATTCTATTACCAGTTCCAAAAGGCTGTCAATAGACGCTTCCCTGGCTCTGTAAGTTTCCATGCCAAGGGCATCTGCCTCTGCCTGTGTCTGTCTGCCAATGCAAGCTGCCCGCACCTTTGTAAAGTCAAGCCCTTTTGCCGCCTCTCGAAAGCCTCTTACTGTAGAAGCACTGGTAAAGACTGCACAGTCAATATCCCCTGTTTCAAATCCTTTTTTGCGGTCAATCAAATCTCTTGTTTCATAAAAAGTATCGTAAATAGGAATATCATCCACCTGGATTCCCGGCTTTTGAGATAGCTCTGTAAGAATTTCCTGGTTGCACATTCTGGCTCTGGGCAAAAGGATTTTTTCTGTTCCTTCACAAAGCTCACACAGTCCCCTTCCCAAGGCTTCCCCGTCAAAAATTTCCGGCATATAATCTGCAAAAATTCCTCTTTCCTTTAATGCCTTTGTTGTTCCCTTTCCAATGGCTGCAATTTTCAGCTTTGCCAGAGCACGGATATCTGTATGGCATTCCTGCAGTTTTTCAAAGAACACCCGCACTCCTGTAGGACTGGTAAACACAGTCCACTGATAAGTATCCAATTTTTCCAGAACTTCCAAAAGCTGTGCATTTTCCTCCACTGGCTCTGTGCGAATGGCAGGCAGCTCCAGCACTTCTGCTCCCATAAGGCGCAATTTTTCTGCCATAGAGGAAATCAAATCTCTGGGACGGGTCACTAAAACCTTATATCCGGAAAGAGGCAGCTTTTCATGCCATGCAAATTCCTCTGAAAGAGCACAGACTCTTCCCACCACAATAATCGCGGGGGTTTCAATTCCCTGCCTCTTTACCTCTTCTTCTAAAGTGGAAATGGTTGCCACAATCCGCTTCTGTCCTGCTGTAGTGCCTTTCTGCAAAATCGCGGCAGGCATATCCTTATCCATACCTGCCTGCAGCAAAGACCCACAGATATCCGACAGGGCGCTGACACCCATCAAAAAGACCAGGGTTCCCTTTGTACGAACCAGGGCTTCAAAGTCAATATCATAGGCTGCTCCCTGCTTTTTATGTCCTGTAATAATATGCACAGACGAGGTAAAATCTCTGTGTGTCACCGGAATCCCGTTGTAGGCAGGCACTGCAATGGGAGAAGTCACTCCCGGCACCACTTCATAGGGAATCCCTTCTTTCACCAGCAGTTCCAACTCCTCTCCGCCTCTACCGAAAAGGAAGGGGTCGCCGCCCTTTAGCCGCACCACACGGTATCCTTTTTTAGCCTCCTCTACCAGCACCTGATTAATCTGTTCCTGGGGCATAGTATGATGAGAAGCCCGTTTTCCCACATTGATGCACCGCACCTGTTCCGGTATCCGTGAGAGAATCTCCTGACCTACCAAACTGTCGTAAACAACCACCTCTGCCTGCCTTAAGATTTCCATACCTTTTACGGTGAGCAGTCCTACATCACCCGGGCCTGCGCCTACCAGCCAGACTTTTCCTGTATTCATACTATGCTCTCCCTTCCTGTCTTTTTTCACATCTGCTGCGAAGTTCCTTTGCCAGGGAAATTCCCAGCTCTTCTGCGTCTTTTGCACTGCCTGTCTTATCGCCCTTTTCATAGTTTCCGGTTTTCTCATCATAATAAAGTCCCAAAAGGAAAAGCTCCTCTCCCTTTAGCACTGCATGAGCCGCTACCGGAGAAGAACAGCCGCCGTCCAGAAAACGGACAAAGGCTCTTTCTGCTGTTGCTGCATAAAGACTTTCCCTGCTGGCAAACTCTGTCAGGTAACCTGCGTCCTCTCCTCTGCGTCCTTGTACGGCCAGGATTCCCTGTCCTGCTGCCGGAATCATCTCCTCTGGCTCAAAATAACGGGAAATCCGATTTTTCAGTCCCAGACGCTTTAAGCCGGCTGCCGCCAGAATCAGTCCGCTGTATTCCCCGCTGTCCAACTTTGCAAGCCTTGTCTGTACGTTTCCCCGGACACTTTTGCACTCCATATCTGGATAAAGCTCTTTGAGCTGCAAAATTCTTCTGAGGCTGGAGCAGCCTATGGGCTTTGTCTTATCCAAGGTATCCGTTCCTTTGGGAAGCACCAGCACATCTCTTGGGTCCTCTCTTTTGGAAAATGCCAAAAGAGGTAATTCCTCAGATACTTCCATGGGCATATCTTTTAAGCTATGCACGGAAATATCAGTTCTTTTATCCAGAAGCGCCTTATCCAGCTCCTTTACAAAAAGTCCCTTTCCTCCGATTTTATCCAGGGTTCTGTCTAAAATTTTATCCCCTGTGGTCTTCATGGTACAGATTTCTGCTTCTACCCCATTTCCACTGTTTTCAATGGCCTTTTTCACCATTTCACTCTGCACCACAGCCAGCCTGCTTTCCCGGCTTCCAATGATTATTTTTCGCATATTTCCTCTTCCTTTCGGCTTTGTTCTAAGGCCTTCTGTGTTTTCTGCCGTACCTCTTTTACTTTTTTGTGGTTTTTTCCGCTGCCGTTAAAGCCCAGCACCACCCCGTCGTATTCCAGAATACCCGGAAAATGAAAATCACACTTAAGCTGATTACTGGCTGTATTCACCGGTATACCAAGACATTTACAGGCACTGTAAATATCCTCATTGACCTTCTCATCATCTGTAGCGGCAAGCACAAGATCCGCATCATACAAATCCTCTCTTTCATAGGACTTCTGCCTGTATACCAGCTTTCCCTCTGCCGCAAGAGATGCCATTTCCTCTGTGCAGACAGGAGCAATCACTGCAAGCTCTCCCACAAAGTCCAAAAGCGTCTTCACTCTTCTGGTAGCAATCACACCTGCCCCCAGCACCACTGCCTTTTTTTCGCTTAAATCCACAAACATGGGAAAAAATTTCTTTTCTTCAGTCTTCATACAGCTTTTCCAGCCCTTCCACACAATTCAAAAATTCCTGCTCCTCTAAAAAATCCTTAAGCCCGAACATCATTTTATTGACAACCTTTGCCGCCGCTGTATCAATGGCATTTAACAGATTTTCCCTGTCAGTGTCCTCCATAGGGGTTTTCCTGAGAATCTTTAAAATACGCAGATTCAAATCCTGCACAGCCTCTGCCTTGATATCCTGGATTCTGGGAATCAGATTTCTTCCTCCATACCAGTTGTAGAAGTCTTCCATCTGCTCTTTCAAAATCTCCCCTGCCTTTTCCATACTTTCCTTCAGTTTTGGCGAAGCTGCGGAAATTTTAAAGCTGTCAATGTCATAAAGGGTAATACCATCCAGCTCTCCCACTGTTGGCTCAATATCCCTAGGCACAGCCAGATCAATAAGAATCAGATGTTCGGAAGGCTCTGCTTCCTCTAAAAGTTCTCTTGTCAGGGTATAATTGGGACTCGCTGTTGCACTGACCACCAAATCGCACTGAGGCAGAAATTCTCCTCTGTCCCCATAATTAATCCGCTGGCAGCCTCTTGGAATATTCACCACACCACTTCTGTACTGCCGCACAGTGACCGTCACCTCTGCTCCGGCCTCCTTAAGCGCCAGAGCCGCTACTTTTCCCATTTCTCCATTTCCAATCACCATACAGGTTTTACCAAAAAGAGAAAAGCCTTTTTCCTCCAGACAGTGAATGGCCTGATGAATGACCGAGCTGTTGCCTCTTGAGAAAACCACCTTTGTCTTTACCTTTTTTGCTGCTGTCACTGCCATGCGAAACAGCACCTCCAACACATTGTCTGTGCAGTAGGATTCCCTTGAAAGGCTTAAGGCGTCCTTTACCTGGGTAATAATCTGATCCTCTGCCAGAATCTGGGATTTCAGCCCACTGGTCAAGTAAAACAAATGTTTAACCGCCTCTTCCTCTGTCCTCTCCGTAAAGTATTGCCTGTAAAGCCCCGGTTCCTTCTCCTTTTCCCTACACAAAAATTCATAGAGCGATCCCTGCCACTCCTCCTCTGTGCTTGCCCAGATTTCCATTCGGTTGCAGGTTGATAAGATAATACAGCCTGCAATCCCCGGTTCTGCCTTTAAATGCTCCATTGCGGCTACGGCATTTTTTTTCGTAAAAGAAAACTGCGCCCGGATATCCACGGCTGCCCTGCTGTAGTCAATGCCAATCATGGAAATACTCATATTTTTAATCTCCCATATCTTTTGTTGCTTTTCTAAAAATCTTTTTTCATCTTAGCATAGAATTCTTTTAGACGCAACTTAAGTATTTTGTAATTTTTGTACAATTTTCTTTCCGAAAACATTGACAAAATCTCCCTATATGTTACAATGAAGCAAGAATTGAATGTATCAAGGTGCCTGCCATGCAGGAGAATAGGAAAGTTAAGTGAAAATCTTACACGGTCACGCCGCTGTAATGGAGGAGCTGTAGTTTCAATATGTCACTGAGATTTTTCGGGAAGGCGAAAATACAGCAATGATACCTGAGTCAGAAGACCTGCCTTATACATGCGATTTACACAGGTTACGAACGATGGCCTTGTGTAAGAACAGGTTGGCTCATAGCAGATCAATTCACTTTGCTATCCCCCTCTTGTTCTTCTGATGCCTGTCGGTCTTTGCCGTACAGGTTTTTTTCTATTTATAAAACTTTTATTCATGAAAATCAGAAGGGAGAAGAAAAATGAGTAAAAATCAAAAACGGATTCTTGTACTGGCAAGCGCCTTTGCGCTTACCTTCGGCATTGTCCCAACCGTCAGTGCCATGCACATTATGGAAGGCTACCTTCCGGGCGGATTCTGCATTGCATGGGGTGTTCTTTGTATCCCGTTTCTCATTGCAGGATTCATGTCTATTAAAAAGACGTTAAACGAACACAGAAACCTGGTCACACTGCTTGCCATGTCCGGCGCCTTTGTCTTTGTGATTTCTTCTTTGAAAATTCCTTCCGTAACAGGAAGCTGTTCTCACATGACAGGTACAGGACTTGGGGCCATTTTATTCGGCCCTGCCGCGGTTTCCATTCTGGGACTGATTGTCCTTTTGTTCCAGGCTATTTTGCTGGCACATGGCGGACTTACTACCATTGGTGCAAACACCTTTTCCATGGCAATCGCAGGACCCTTTGTTTCTTACGGTGTATATAAATTACTTCAGAAGACAAATCTGAGCAAAAAAGTCTGTGTCTTCTTTGCTGCATTTTTAGGCGATTTGTTTACCTACTGCGTAACCGCAGCGCAGATGGCGCTGGCACACAACGCAGACACCACCTTTGGCGCTGCTTTTGGCAAATTCTTAATGGTATTTGCTCCTACTCAGATACCTCTGGCACTGATTGAAGGAGTCATTACCGTACTGATTATCATGGGTCTGGAATCCTATGCAAAACCTGAGCTTCGTGCCATTGGTTATTTAAAGGAGGGAAAGTAAGATGAAGAAAAAAGTCATTCTTGCCATTGTGGTAATCTTCTTAATTGCATTTGTTCCGCTGTTTGTCTTAAAAGACGCGGAATTCGGCGGCTCTGATGACGCCGGAAGCACGGTGGTTGAGGAAGTTGATTCTTCCTACGAGCCCTGGGCAACTCCCATTTTTGAAAAACTGATTGGCGGCGAACTCCCCGGAGAAGTAGAGAGCCTGCTTTTCTGCCTGCAGACCGGTATCGGCGTGGGTGTGATTGCTTTTATTATGGGACGCTTTGTAGAGCGTAAAAAATGGTTAAAAGACGAAAACTAAAGTTCTCTGGCGAAAGGAGTTTCTATGATAGTCATTGACAAGCTGTGTTACAATTCCCGGCTTAGATATGAAAATGCCAGTGAGAAATTTGCCTTTGCAGTGATTACACTTTGTATCTGTGTGATGAGTCGTTCGGCTGCAGTGGCAGGTATCGTGTTAGCTGTGACAGGGATTCTTACCGTTTGGAAAGGGGGAGTCCCTGTTTTGCGTTATTTAAAATTTCTCACTGTACCTCTGGCATTTTTGTTTTTAAGCACCATTGCCATTATGTTCAATTTAAAACGTACCCCCATGGATTTTTTCGCTATTCCCATTGGAAACTGGTATCTGACAGCAAGCTTTCATTCCTTTTTTTATGCGATACAGCTTATTCTCACAGCCCTTGCGGCTGTTTCCTGTCTGTACTTTCTGTCCTTTACCACTCCCATGCCGGATATTCTGGAGGTTTTGAAAAAACTGCGCTGTCCAAAATTACTGATTGAGCTGATGCTTTTAATCTACCGCTTTATTTTCGTACTTCTGGACATTGCCTCTGCGATTTCCACGTCCCAGAACTGCAGGCTTGGAAACAGAAATTATAAAACTTCCCTGAAATCCTTCGGACTTCTTGGCTCTGTGCTGATGATACGGGCTGTTCAGCGCTCCAACCGTCTTTATGACGCCATGGAGGCCAGGTGTTATGACGGCACCATACGGGTACTTTCAGAAAATCAGCCCCCAAAGAAAAAAGTCATTGTTGCCATTGTGCTGTTTGATACTGCTTTATTTATTTTTGCTGTATGGAGGAGATTCTTTTCATGAATTCAGATATTATTTTAAAAGCAGAAGACCTGCATTTTTCTTATGATGATGACCACTCCCATTCCTTAAACGGACTTTCTCTGGAAATTCGCCGTGGACAGAAAGTGGCTTTTATGGGAGCAAACGGCAGCGGAAAATCTACCTTTTTTCTCTGTTGTACAGGAATCCACAGACCTCAGTCCGGAAAGCTGTATTTTAATGGGGAAGAAGTACAATATAATAGGAAGGGACTCTTAAATCTCCGCAGCAAGGTGGGAATTGTTTTTCAGGATCCGGACAACCAGCTTTTTTCTGCCAGTGTGTATCAGGAAATCTCCTTCGGGATTCTGAATCTGGGCGTTTCCGAAGAGCAGGCCAAAAAAAAGGTGGAGGAAGTCATTGATTATTTGGAAATCACCCCCTTCCGTCACAAACCCACCCATGCATTAAGCGGCGGTCAGAAAAAGCAGGTTTCTATTGCCGATATTCTGGTTATGCACCCGGATATTATTATCCTGGACGAGCCTGCCGCTGCCCTGGATCCCAAACATACAGCCATGGTCAATCACATTGTAGACCGCATGACAGAAAACGGCATTACTGTGCTAATGGCAACCCATGACGTGAATTATGCTTATGAGTGGGCAGATGAAATTATGCTGTTTCATGAGGGAAAGGTACTGATGCACGGCAGTCCTGCTGAAGTTTTCGGAAACCGGGCAGCCCTGCGCCGGACCAATCTGGAACCTCCGGCTGTATTAGAACTTTTTGAAAGCTTGTGCAAAAAAGGTATTTTAAAAGCCTCTCTCCCTTTGCCGAAAAATTTAAAAACACTGGAAAAATACATTGCAGAAATTAACTTAAATCCACACTACGGAGGTACAAAAATCATGTCAGAAAATACAAAAAAAGCGATTTTGGCAGTAAGCTTCGGCACCAGCCACAACGATACCAGAGCAGTCACCATTGATGCCATTGAACAAGATATGCAGAACGCATTCCCGGATTATCCTCTGTACCGAGCTTGGACCAGCAAAATGATTATCAAAAAGGTAAACAAGCGGGACAATGTGCATATTCATACCGTAAAAGAAGCTATGGAGCAAATGCGCGCAGACGGCATTACAGACGTTCTGGTTCAGCCCACCCATGTTATCAATGGCATTGAAAATGATTTGATGAAAGAGGACGCTCTCTCCTATCGGGAATACTTTCATTCCATTTCCTTTGGGGATCCCCTTCTCACCAATGAGCAGGACAATCTGGAAGTCATTCAGGCTGTGGCAGAAGAATTTTCTCATCTCACCAGGGACGAGGTGCTGGTGCTTATGGGCCACGGTACCACCCATTATGCCAATTCCATTTATGCGGCTCTTGATTATACCTTTAAGGATAAAGGATATGAAAATATTTTCCTGGGAACTGTAGAAGCATATCCGACTATGGAAAGCCTTCTGAAAATGATAAAAAATTATAAGCCTTCCAAAGTGGTGCTGGCGCCCTTTATGATTGTGGCAGGGGATCATGCGAAAAACGATATGGCTGGCGATGATCCAGATTCCTGGTACAGTCAGTTTAAGGCGGCCGGATACGAAGTGGAACCCGTTGTCAAGGGACTGGGCGAATATCCGGGAATCCGGAAACTGCTGGTGGAGCATTTACAGGCGCTGGAAAAATAAAAGCAGCGCGAGGAAAATCTAGGATTTCAAAAAATGGAGATGTTTTGTATAAATCACAAAGTAATTTTTGATTATCTTTTCAAAAGTTCTTATATGCCGGTATAGCCTATTGTTACAGGCTTTTCCGGCATTTTTCATTATGGAAGATACTCTCAAATCTTCTTATATCCCCGTATGTTTTTGTGTTCAAAAGTAGTATGTGGAGTAGTAAATTCTCCATTTACTACTATGCAATCAGCCGCTTCATTTCTGTTATTGACGTTTCGGAAGTTGTGTGTGCGTAATAGTTCAGCGTCATATTGATGTTGGAATGTCCCATGATGTACTGCAATGCTTTTGGGTTCATTCCCGCATTTGCTAACGTGGTGCAGAATGTGTGGCGTAAGGTGTGCGGTGTCATTACCTTTGGCAATGCTACCTTTTGCGTTTTGTTGTATTTCCTTACAAGCCCCCGGAACATACTTTCATAGTTGACTGCCACTTTTGGCAAACCGTTCCGGTTAAGGAACAGAAACTTTGTGTAGCCCTCTAAAATAACAGGCTGTGCATATTTCCGCTTGTTCAGCACCCGCTGAAATGCTTCTAACACTTTTTCACTCATAGGAATAACCCGGTTGCCGCTTTTCGTCTTAGGCGTTTCCACATAGTAGCCCACGTCTGCAATCTTCAAAAGTTGGTGGTCTACATTGATAAGCTGTTTGTCTAAGTCAATGTCAGCTTCCGTCAGTCCGCAGAGTTCCGAAATGCGAAGCCCTGTCCCTAACAGTATGATAATCTCGTCGTAGTATTTCTGATAGACTTTATCATGCTGCACAAAGGACAGAAAAGCCGCTTCCTGCGTAGGGGATAGAGGTTCCTTTGGTTCCGTATCATCTTCAAGGACTGTGTTCAACTGGAAGTCAAATGGATTTTTACGAATACAATCGTCCTGTATGGCTGTGTAAAAGGCAGCCTTTAAGGAACGCTTGTGGTTGTTGATAGTCTTGAAGCCGTAACCTTTTTCTTTCATGCGTAACGCCCATTCCTTTGCGTCGGAGAGCTTAACATTTTCAATCCGGCAGGCTCCAAGTTTATCCTCCTGCAAAATCCGCATGAGCTGTTTTCGCCCCTGCTTTGTACCATGCCGCACATTTGCCCGGTGGCGTATCTGCTTTGCGTAGAGTTGGCAGACCGTCATTTTCTTTCCGATATGGTCGATACCGTCGTCAAGGTCTTTTTGGATTTCTTTCTCTTTTTCCCTCAACGCTATATCGTCGCGCTTTCCTGCCGGGGTTTTGTCCGTAGGCACTAACTTCCAAGAATAAACAAACTGTGGTTTCCCAAAGGTATCTATATATTTGTAGGCATATCTTCCGTCTTTTCTCTGGCTCTCTCCGGTGCGGAGAATACGATTTTTATTATCCCGTCTTTTTTCCGACATCGTTATGCTCCTTTCCATAATGGAAAGAGCCTTGATATGCTTGACTACATTGTACCACATTCAAGGCTCGATTTCACTATTAGATTGCGTCCACCGTATCAATCATTTTTTCAAACTGCTTACGCTTAATCTGAATACGGTTTCCATTCATCATTACCCAGTCCGGGACGGGATTTTCTTCTGCCAGTTTCCGCAGCTTGCTTTCTCCGATACGGAAATATTTTGCTGCTTCTTCTATGGTAAGAGTGTACTTTTCCCAAATCGGCACGTCGTTATTGTTCAATTTGTCGTCCCCCTTTCTTAATGGGTCAAAAATCAATCTGTAACATAGGCTTTAATCGGACGGCTATTAGCGTAACCTCATGGGACTTGCACCCCTCCGGCGGTCTGCCGAAGCCCTACCCATTGCCTGCGACGCTTCTAACGCTCGGACTATGGCTATAAGGAAGTATCATTATGTATTCTGTGCGTTATCGCCCGCAGGCTGCTATCTCTGCTTTACGGTGTGGTATTTCTCGCTCGCTTTTCTATTAAGAGAAAGGTCATGGCGTATCCACCGCATGGCTCGGCACAAAAGGAACGTATCCGATTTGCCCTATACTGCGTCGCCGTTCTATTGCGCCGCTTTCTTTATCAAAGAGCAGAGGGCTGTTCTGCGATATGGAACGGAAAAGGGGGAAGCGTTCCAATACCGCGTTGGCTTATTCAGACCTAAATGTGAGGATTGCCCTCATCAGTTTTGCTTGCAGCCTTTCGCGTATTTCTTCGTCTACTCCAAAATAAACATTTCCTCGCTCATCATAGAGCTTTCGCATGGAAAGACGGGCTATGTAGCCGCTGAAATGCTGCAATACAATCTTCATTGCGTCCGGGTCGCCCTTTGACGCTGCCAGTATGACAGGATAAGGTACAAGGGGGTTCTCCGGGTACTCGGTCGGTTTACCATTCAATCCATTCATCAGCGTTTTCCTCCAAATATTTTTTTAACTGCTCAAAGGAGCTTGTCCGGCGATACTGTACCGTACTTCTTGAGATATTGAGCTGCTTTCCGATTTCTATATCAGTCAATCCCTCAAAGTAATACAACAGTACAATTTTGCGCCGTTCTTCGGGTAAAGCCCGGATAGCTTCAAGCAGCAGTTTTGGGGTTATTTCTTTTCCTGCCATTTGATAAGACGGCTCTGCTTCTTCGTCTTGAAAATACTTATCGACGGTATAAAGCTGCCGTTCCTCATGCAAGGCAAGGTCGGAAAAAGTAACCTCCCGAACTCTGCGCCGACGAATTTCTTCATGGGCGTTGCACGCTTCATTGTGCAGTACTGATTTACAGAACTTTTGAAACGCACATTGCTTTTCAAATTCCCTGCGATTAGGTGTCATGGTGTTCACCTCCTTTCTGCCGAAAGGCGGTAGTACCTCCCCTTTTCGCGGGATAATACAGGCGACTTTTTGCTTTGCCAAAAAGAGGGCAAAGTTTTTGAAAAATCTTCTGTAAAATGCGAAATGCGCCTGCCTGCAAAATGCAGACAGACGCATAGGAAATAACAGCAGTATTTAATTGATTTGACAGTTCATCTACATAGCCGGAATACCCCGTCGGTGGATAATGGCTTTTTTTGATAGTAACCCATTAGACGGGTATAAGAAAAAGGACATGGCGATACCTCCTTGATACCGCCATATCCTTATAAAAGGGCGACTTTAACACACCCTCTGTATTCTTACTTTTGAAAAAAGAAAACAGCGGCTTTGATTTTTATTTCAAAACCGCTGCTTAACGCTGCTACAATCGTTTCCCGTTAGAGTAACGGTTTTGTTGTTGGTAAATATCAGCAATCATAAAACATATTGTAGCTATCAACAAAAAAACCGATAACCACAAGGAAATATCCTCATGTGTTATCGGCTCTGCGTCTGTGCGTCTGGCTCTTTGATAACTGAAATATTTAGTTTATAGACATTGATTAGGGTTTCTTGCTTGCACTTTGGACAGTACAGAGGAAAATTTTTTAATTCAGTATCTTCCCGTATTTGCAGTCGTGTTTTATTTTTGCAAACCGGACAATAAATCCAATTTTCACTATTCATCATTATTTACCTCTATGTTTAGCTTTTCGTTTTTCTTGACGCAAAGCATACTGGCGTTCTTTTTCAGCTTCCCGTTGTTCTTTACTTTTAACTTTTCGTTCCATTTTGTTTTGTTCATGTTGAAGTTTCAACGCCTGTTGTGCTTTGGTTCCCATTCCTTTATTTTGTAACTGATTGTTGATTTCTCGTTGCATACGTTTAGGATTAATTTTTCGTTCTTCTGTTATTTCTGATTTGATAGGGGGACTGAATTTAAGACCATTCCAATTTTTTAGTAAAAAATCGTAAACTTCATAGTCTTTAGGTTCACTACCAAAAGTGATTTTACAAACTTCATAATATCCCTCGTCAAATCGTTCATATACGCCAATCCAAAATGGAGCTTCAAACATGACCGTCAAGCTACTTTTTACAGACATAACATCATTCCTTACTCATTTGAGCTTCAAAATTGTTAAGCCATTCTAAAAGTGAATTATAGAGAAGTTTCTGCTGTTCAAAAATCGTTCTCCCTACAAGTGGGATAGTAGCATATTGAATTGCATAATCTTCATTAGCTTTAGCAGAGATTTTTATACTTTCTCTTAATTGAGCAATAAGTTTAATCGCTTCATTTGAACTAACTTTATTCAAATTTGCAATTACCACATTAAAATCAAATAAGAGAGGAACATCTTGAGAAGCATAGGTAAACATTAACTTTTCAAAATATTCTTTTCCTTTCTCTGTAATAGAGTAAATCGCTTTATCAGCAAATTTATCTCCTTTTACAATATCACTTTCTAAATAGCCTTTTTCTTTTAATTGAAGAACTTTTCTATAAATTGACGGCACACTTATTTTCGTCCACTTTGATAAGTTATGATATTCTACATCTTTCTGTATGTCATAAGCACTTTGCGGTTTTTCTAACACGATACCAAGCACCACTAAATCTATTGATGACATATTGTTTCTCCTTTCCTTTTACTATTATCAATAGTACTATTGTCGATAGTAAAAGTCAAGAGAAATATGGTCTGTGTTTCCTTTATAATAAATATCCAAGATTACCGGATTGAATAGCGGCAATATTTTTAGATATTCTTTCTTTAGACCAATCCCACCATTTTAATTTGAGCAATGTATCAATCGTTTCCTCATTAAATCTTTTCCGTATCTGTTTTGCCGGTACACCTCCCACGATTGTATAAGGTGGAACATCTTTCGTTACAACAGCTCGCGCCCCGATAATAGCACCGTCGCCAATCGTAACGCCCGCTAAAATGACTGCTTCATAACCAATCCAAACATCATTTCCGACAACAATATCTCCTTTATTATCCCATGCCTTTGTAATGTCTTTTACGTCTAATCCCCATTTTTCAAAAAAAATAGGAAACGGATATGTTGATAAGGACGATAATGTATGATTTGCACTATTGAAAATAAACTTTGCTCCACACGCGATTGAACAAAATTTCCCAATTATCAATTTGTCTTGATTGATAGGGTACTGATATAAAACATTGTTTTTTTCAAAGTCTTTTGGTTCTTTCACAAAATCATTATACATAGTATAATCGCCCACTATGATATTAGGGTTAGTGATAACACTTTTAAGATATACTGTTTCTTTATCTTTTGAACGTGGATAAATTTTCTGTAACATAATGGTTCCTCCCTTATCGCTCTAACGGAAAAGTGAATGTTTGAATACATTCAAAATGGTTATTTTCTACATAATATACGGTTTGCTCTTTGGCAGAATACACGAAAGAAACTCTCGTTGCCCATGCACCCTCTTGACGTACATCATAAAGTAAATGAATTGCATCTGAAATTGAAAAATCGGGACTATATTTTTCTAATTTTTTCAAAGCACGTTCATATCTATCGTCCCCCGGAACGATAAAATCTTTTGTACTTTCCGGCTTCATCAAAGAATAGTTCGTTATCAAGGAATATTGTTCGTATTCTTCTTTATAGCCTATTCCCGGTTCAATGATTAAGACACGTCCATGACTGTCTGATAACATTGCCTGCATTGTTGCGTCCGGCGCATAGGTAATTTGCTTTGACTTTACAATTTGGAGTACCTCATCAAAAGAAATTTGCGCTTTAATAAACTGTTCTGTTAAGTCTGCAATCGTTATACAGTCAGAATTATCTCGATATATTCCGGCAGGATTGTCATGTACATATAACAATGTTCCAACATTTCCATTTCTATTGATACCATGATAAGAGTGGTATGTACCGTCCGGTCGTAAAATACCTATATAAAAGCGTTCTTTTTCTTTTATCACTTTATGTTTCCATACTGCAAGGTCAATATCAAAATTAAATCCTGTAATCATGTCATTCCCATTATAAACAAATCGGGTACACATAATAGTTCCCTCCTCCCATGTACTTCAAATATTTCTTCTTTATCATACAGTTCATTGAAAAATTTTTCTATACTCTATATAATACCGAACCAATCTGTATAAAAATAAGAGGCTGCACACTCGGCAGCCTCTTACCTTACTTTTGATATATAATTTTCCGAACAGCATATAAAGATAGGCAATATTTTTCGGCAAGACAATTTATAGAAATACCGCTTTGATATTCTTGTTTTATCTTCTGATTACGTTGCTCTAATTCTTTCCTGTAACCGGAAACTTCTCCCCAACGCTTTTGCTGCTCCTGCTCGACAGGAACATAAATATATTCGCCTTGAACATAACTTTGTAGCTCTTTTACCAATGCGTCCGGAAGAATAAGTTGTGCATTTTTATATTTCATGCAGGCTTCCTCCTTGATTATGATAGTCAAGTTACAAAGCCAGCATTTATTCTGCGACTATTTTACTCCATGCAACCGTCGCAATCTACTGGCTTTGCATGGAGAAAATCTTTGTTTCTCTTTTTTGTGTTGATACACATATAAATCACTTCTTTCAATAAAAATAGAGATTATTGTCAGTATAACATTTTCATCTCAAAAAGACAACGCTGCTTTTAATATAATATGCTCTATTTCAGTCAATACTATGTTCTGTGTAATCATATCTCAAAGAAAAGAGGAACAGTAAAATGTAACTGGGTGAAATGATTATGAAGCAGAATAAAGAAAAATTCGATTTTAAGGCTTTCGGGCAAGCCATTAAAGCAGCAAGAAAAGCAAAGGGAATATCACGCAATCAGTTAGCCGACACGCTGAATATTGCGCCCCGATATATCGCGTCCATTGAGAACAGCGGGCAGCACCCAAGTTTACAGATTTTGTATGAGCTTGTAACCCTGCTTGACGTATCAGTAGACCAGTTCTTTTTCCCGGAACGGGAACAGGAGAAGTCCACACGCCGCCGTCAGCTCGATACCATGCTTGACACCATGAGCGAAACGGACTTAAAAATCATGTCTGCTACTGCAAAAGGCATAGAGGAAGCCAACAACGACAAGACGGGGGAATAAAGTTCCCTCGTTTTTGTCTGCATAAAGTGATTGAAGCGTCGCAGGATTGCGGCGTTTTTCTTTTGCTCTCTTTTGGCATACTGGGAGTTTCATTGTAGTGATAAGTGAGGAAAAAACTTTCTTAGCAAGCATAGGAAAAGAGTACCCTTTTCCGTATTTTCGCCCTCTTGCCCTGCGGTGCGTTGGTTGAAAATTGCTTGTTGGGAAGTGTCCCAAACCCTCAAAGCGGAAAGGAGCGATTGCATGAACGGACGCAAAAGAAAAGTACAAATCAAATTCTATGTAACAGAGGAAGAACGGGCGTTGATTGAGCAGAAAATGAAGCTCGTTCCTACCCAAAACATGGCGGCGTATCTTCGCAAGATTGCCATTGACGGCTATATCATTCAGACAGACCATAGCGATATAAAAGCCATGACAGCGGAGATACAGAAAATCGGGGTCAACATCAATCAGATTGCAAAGCGCGTCAATGCGACAGGCAGCGTCTACCAAGAGGACATAGAGGAAATAAAGGGGGTGCTTGCGGAGATATGGCGGTTACAAAGATTAAGCCTATTAAAAGCACGTTGAGCAAAGCCCTTGATTATATCCAAAACCCGGATAAGACAGACGGGAAAACACTTGTGTCCTCTTTTGGGTGCAGCTATGAAACGGCAGATATTGAGTTTGAATATACTTTGTCGCAGGCTCGGCAGAAAGGGAACAACTTAGCCTTTCATCTGATACAATCGTTTGAACCGGGAGAGGTGGACTGTGAGAAAGCCCATGCAATCGGAAAGCAGCTTGCCGACGCAGTAACAAAGGGACAGCACGAATACGTCCTAACTACCCACATAGACAAGGGGCATATCCATAACCACATCATTTTTTGCGCGGTCAACTTTGTTGACTACCATAAGTACAATTCCAATAAGCGCAGTTACTACGGCATACGGAACATGAGCGATAAGCTGTGCAGGGAAAACGGGCTGTCCGTTGTCATTCCGGGTAAAGGCAGTAAGGGAAAAAGCTATGCAGAATATCAAGCGGAAAAGACGGGAACAAGTTGGAAAGGCAAGCTAAAAATTGCCGTTGATACACTTATCCCCCAAGTAGCAAGTTTTGAAGAATTATTGCAGCGGTTACAGGCGGCGGGCTATGAGATAAAGCAGGGAAAATATATCTCCTGCCGCGCTCCCGGACAGGAACGCTTTACCCGCTTAAAAACCCTCGGTGCAGATTATACAGAGGAAGCAATCAAAGAACGGATTGCAGGCAAGCGCACAAAGGCAGCGAAAGCTCCCAAAGAGCAGCGCGGCGTATCGCTGCTTATCGACATTGAAAGTAGTATCAAGGCACAAGAGAGCCGGGGCTATGAACAGTGGGCGAAAATCCATAATCTGAAACTGGCTGCAAAGACTATGAATTTCTTGACAGAACATAAGATTGAACAGTACGCAGATTTAGTCAGCCGGATTGAGGAAGTAAATGCGGAAAATGAAAAGACAGCAGACGCATTAAAGAGCGTGGAAAAGCGTCTTGCAGATATGGCGGTGCTGATGAAGCACGTTACTACCTATCAAAAGACAAAACCTGTCTATGAAGCATACCGCAGAGCAAAGGATAAGGACGCATACCGGGCAAAGCAGGAAAGCAGTCTGATACTCCATGAAGCGGCAGTAAAGACACTGAAAGCGGCGGGCGTTACTAAACTCCCCAACCTTGCCGCCATGCAGGAAGAATACGGGAAACTACAAGCGCAAAAAGAAGCCCTTTACGCTGATTATGGCAAGCTGAAAAAACAGGTCAAGGAATACGACGTTATCAAACAGAACATAGACAGCATTTTGCGGCAGCCAAGAGAGCCGGAACAGGACAAAAGAAAGGAACGGGAATAATTATGAATATTGTTGAGATTAGACCATGTTACAGAATAACATTAGAAAATGACAGCTATGGCGTGGAAACCTATATTGACGCAGACAGCAAAATCCAAATCACTTTTGAGAATGGAAAGATACTTACCGGAAACATAGAATGTGTGGAATATGGGACTTCCACCGATGAAAATGATACCCTTGTTATAAGGGTAGAGAACGGAGAACTTTATATCTTGTTAGGAAATCAAATAAAAGATATAAAAGAACTGAATGATTAAAAAAGAACACCGGGAACGGAAGCTATCAGATAGCCACCGTTCCCGGTCTTTTCATGGGCGCAAAGATTAAATTGTTACGCAGTAGAACCCCGATTTCAAGCGAAAAGGTATTCTGTATCGTCTATGACAGTTTCAAGCCGTTTATGCCCTGTAAATCAAGGCTTTTTTCGCCCTTATTGCGTAACCGCCGCGCGCCGTTTCCTCATGCGCTCGGCTGCCTGTCTGCGGGTAATCCGCTTTCGGCAGTCCGGGCAGTATTTGACGCTGTTTGATTTTGATACAAAGAATGTGCCGCACTCGGTACAACGCTTTTTATCCTCGGTCTTGAAAAGCTCTGCATAGAGCAACTTATCAAGGGGAAGTACGGCGGTCTGAAACCACTTGCATAGAAGTGAATAGGAAATAAGCTGCGGGCAGACACATTCCTCCCCCTCGTCCAGTAAGATACAGTGTCCGTTATCGCAGTTGCAGCAAGACTGTTGACTTTCCGGCTTTGGGGCGGCGTAAGCCGCTTACCCCCGGTCATACCTCGTCAGCGGCGAAAATGGCAAGCTCCGCATATTCGTTTTCTGTTAATGGGTAGATTTTCTGTAAGGTGCGTTCTGCAAAGGAGCGCATATCCTCGTCCATGAATGGCAGTGCAGCCGTCATATTTTCTATAAGCTGTGCCTTGCTTCCCTCATGGTAAATACTCAACAGGTTCATTTCTTCAACGGTCAGTCTAATCATGCTCATACCTCCATTTCGTGATGTTTTGTTTTTGCTGTCTTTTTCGGGACTTTTTGGGATTTTTCTGTTTGTAACTGCGCCCGGACAGAGGGACGGGACTGTTTCATCTCTTTATTCCTTTCGCTTTTATCTATCAGCGCATAAACGCCATGCCTGCCCTCCAACGTGGAAAAAGAAAGGTTTTTGTAAGGGAGCATGGAAAACAGCCGTTCCATATCTTTATCCGTTGCCAGTGGAACAAAGTAGGGAGAAAGTTCTACCGCACAATGGGTCTTTTCGGGGCTGTCCGTTTCTCCAAGCCCTTTCACATTTTCCACAATCCGGCGGGCTTCTGTTTCAATCCGTCTGTCATGCAGGGCGGCAATATGTAACTGAAAATCCCCCTGCGTATGTGGTGTTCGGTTTTTCTTCTGTTCCCCTAAAAGGATTTTCAAGGCTTCCGGGTTGTTTGGCTGTGCTTCAAAACGTATAAACTTTCCAAGCTGCGGGTCAGTGTCCCCGTCAAAATATTGTCCGGCAGGCTTTGTCAGCTCCCCATGCTCATAAATCAGCGTGTAGTTGTCGGCGGGTATGGATTTTTCGATTACTTCCCGGAAATGCTGCGGATAATTCAGTTCATAAAGATTGCCTTTGATTTTTCCCTGCTCTCTGCCTGTCAGTTCCACCGCATAGGCAAGGATAGTATCGCGGGTCTGTTCCCCATAAAACCGCCATGTATTATGCTGCCTTGTGTCCTTTAGAAAAACGTCCCGTTCCCGGAAGCAGCACGTCCCGGACGGACGGGAAAACCACAAAAGCCGTCTGTCCTCCGGGATAGGGCTTCCCGCCGCTTTCTGCAAAATCTGTTTGTCTATGTCAAAATCGCTCTGATAAAAAGCGGTGTTCTGTTTCATTATGGCTTCAAGGGAAGCGATAACGTCCACATTTTCAAATTTTTGTAACTTCATAGGTCAGCTCCTTTCCAAATCCTGTGTTTTCTGTTTTGCCTGTTTCTTCGGTGTCTGTTCTTTCGCTGCTTTAAGCTGCGCCCGGATAGAGAGCTTTTCCTGTTTGGCAGACTTGCCGCGTTCCTTATCGGTTTTCAATGCTTTGGCGTATTCTACAAGGGAAATCTGTTCCCCGGCTTTTGCCTTTTCCTCCAGTTCCGCAGCGGTCGGGGTGTTGTTTATCTGCCCGTCAATCATGTTGTAGTTTTGCTCGGTGGTCTGCTCGGCAGCTTTCAGATAGTTTTCCGGCTGCAAAAATTCCGGCACGTCCTTATAACCAAAGCTGTCTACATAGTGGGCGGTGTCCTGCCCGTTCTGATGAAGCACCACCACGTCAGAAACAGAAAGGCTGTGTCCCTTAAAATCTTTCGGGTGGTCGATATTGAAGCGGGTGTAAATATCTTCAAGGGAAGTCCCCGGCGTAAGTTCTGCGGAATAGACAAGCGCATAGTTTTTCGGGTCTACCCGGTGTCCTGTGGCAGTCAGACGGTCGTAAGGTTCAAAGCGCAAGTCCCTTGTTTCGTCCCCGCCTTTTATCTGATAAATGGAAAAGGTGTCTTTGTCCTGTGGGGCTTCCTGTTCCGGCTGCTCCTGTGTGGGTTGTTCCTGTGCAGCTACCGTTTGCTGCCAGATATGCGCCCGCTGTAACTCGGTAGGCTTTTCTCCTGTAAGGGGCTGAATAGATTTCACATAATCAGCCGCATAGTAAGCGTTACTGGTAAGCTGCCGCTGCCATGCCGCGGCTTTTGGCGACCAACGGAAGCCATTACTTTTTAGGGCTTCCCGCGTGGCTTCGTCCGGCTTATCTTCAAAGAAGATTTGCAGGCGGTTCGCTTCGGTGTTTGCTTCCACCTTGCCGCCGTCAAATTCCCAACCGACAAAACCGATTTCTTTTTGCTGTGAAAGGGATTTGATACGGTCTTTCACGCGCCGGATTTCTGCGCTGTTGTTGGATAACGCCCAAGTCGCAAAGGGCTTGTCCTCCAAATGCCAACTGCTCGCCATGTCTGCTTTCAGTTTTTTCAGTTCCTCCGGCGACAAATGCGGGCAGCCGTCAAGGGTCTTATGCTTGCGGTAATAGGCGTTTACGGCTTTCATGGTTTCCTGCAATTTTTCAAGGCTTTCCAGTTTCTTTTCTAACTTCTGTACTGCCTGCGGGTCGTCTGCGCTGATACCGCCCATGCCGGTGCTGCGGATTTTATCAAGAAGCCCTTGTATGTCCTGCCATTCCCGGTAATTGCTGTCGCGGGCTGCGTTCTGCTTTTCTTTCTTCCTTGTGGGGAAGTTAGAACCGCCCGCAATCAGGATAGAGGGAACACGCGCGTCAATCTCATAGCCTTTGTTCATGTTCGCCGCCAGTTTCCGGGCGTAGGTATCAAGTAGGCTGTCGATTTTCTCATGGTACATCGGGTCTACCCGCTGTTTCTGCCGTTCTGCAAGCTGTACGGCTTCATCTACATAATGCCTGTATTCAGCCGTCGCGCTGCCTTGCTTATAATCGGAAAAACTGTTCATATCCTTTGCACGTTTGGCGGCAGCTTCATTGATAGTGTAATAAGGGGCGGCGGGTGCAGTCTGTTCCGGCTGTGCTTCTTTTTCCTGTACCGGGGCTGTTTCTTCGGGAAGCTCCGGCGTGGCTGCTTCTGCTTCGGGCTGTTTGGTAGCTTCCTGTGCGGGCTGCGCCTGTTCGGTGGTCTGTTCTTTATCCTGTGCCTTTTGGATTTCTGCAAAATGTCCGTCTATGGTATCAATCAGACTTGCGGCGGTACTGCGGATTGTTTCAAGAGAGCCTTTCAGTTCTGCAAGTTCTTTTCCGCTGCTCCACCCGGCGATATACCCAAAAGAATAGTCCGACGTATCAAGTCCGTAATGTTGACAGACAGCATAGGCGACGCTTTCCGCCTGTACCTCGCGGGTGCGGCGGTCGGGGCGTTCCGGCATGGCAAGGGCGGTATCATGCAGCGTGGCATGGGCGATTTCATGGATTGCGGTCTTGATATTCTGCAATTCGTCCATACCCTCGTTGATGAAGATACGCTTTTCCTCATAATTGCAGCGTCCTTTTACGCCGCCGCTTAGTGCTTCAAATCCCATAGCAAAGGGGGAAGTCTTTTCAAGGGCAGCGAAAAAATCCTTGTATTGTTCCACGTTGCCCGTCAGCTCATAGGTAAGGGCAGGAAGCTCCTTTCCCTCGGTCTGTGAAATATCAAAGACAGATACCACACGAAAAGCGGGTATCTTGATTTCCTTTTCCTCGGTAACAGGCTTCCCGTCTTTATCGAAAACAGGCTTTTGGGTGTCCGGGTCGATTTTTTCCACCTGTTTCTTAACGGTAAACGGGGACGGCGCAAGTATCTTGATAGCTTTTTCTCCGGGCTTTACATGGCGGTCAAATTCCTTTTCCCATTGTTTATAGCCTTTCACAAGATTGCCGCCCTGCATGGCGATAAGGATTGTATTGTTAAGGCTGTAATCATGGAATTTTGACATAGTACGCAGATAGTCGGCGTAACGGTCGCTTTCATACAGTCCTAAAATCCCTTGTTCCAGTCGGTCGGTAATCTCTTTCATTTTGTCGGCGGGCTTTTCAGAAGATAGGATAATCGGGAGAACCGGGGGCTGCTCTGTGGCGGCGGTTTGTATGGCTGCGGAAGCGTCAAGGTCTGCCTGTTCCTTTTCCTGTACTGGCGGCTGCGGCGTTACCCGGTATTCCTCCGGCACGTCGCGCCCGTCGTACCATTCTGTAAAGGTGTTGCGGTTATTGTAGATATAGCCCTGCTCGGTAAATCTGCCCCCGTCATTGATAGCAGCGTCCCGCCCGTATTCCTCATACATGAAATATTTTTTTGCTTCTTCGGGCAGCTCCAATTCGTCCAGTTCCTCAATCAGATAATGCCCGTAATCTTCCTCACTCTGTACGGACGGATAAAGCCAGTAACAATCAAGGTTTTGTGCAAGGTTGATAATGTCCTGCAAGTTGTTGGTATGGTCGCCGTATGCCATAGCTGCAACAAATTTTTCCCTTTCGTCGTCAAACTGCATTTTCAAAAGTTCGCTCAAATAGTTCAGCTCGTCAAGGCTTTCAAGCTCGGTCAATTTTCCTGCCAGTCCCGCAATAGAGGACTGATATTCTGTGATATGCAGCTCCCCGTAGTTTTTGCCGTCTATCCCGATACGGTCAAAGACTTCTTTCAAATGCTCGGCAGTCGTGGGGAATGATACCCATTCGCCCGCAGGTCTGCCCTCGGTGTACTTTCCAAGATTAGAAAGATACCCGCTTAAAATCGTTTCTGCCATGCGTTCACTCCTTTCGTTTTCAATCATGCGGTGCATAAGTTCGTAATCCTCCATGCTCATGCTCCCGTCAAATAGATAGGGGTCGGGTTCTTCGCCGTCCCGGTAGGCTTTTTCAGAGAAAGGAAGCCCCGCAGCGTGGGCGGCGGCTCTTGCTTCCTCGATAAGCTCCGGCGGCAGCTTGTCGTCGTGGGCTTCGATAAATTCTCCGATATTGCTATATCCGTTTTCGTAGTGGCGGCGTACCCCTGCGGTCAGTTCGTCAAGGCTCATATCCTCGCCAAGATAGCCGGAATAATAGCCGTTTACCACAACGGCGGTAGGGTCAGCCTGTTTGATTTCTTCCATGCGGCTTCTGTCCTCCGGGTAGAGAATATCGCCCATTTCAAGGTGGAAATATTCAGCGTTCCAAGAACGTCCCGTTTTCCAAAACGCCACCCAAGCGATACCGTCCCTTAATTCTTCTTGATAGTCCTTTACGGTGTCCCGTAAACTTGCCATGTGTAACCTCCTTTCCAAAGGGCAGCGCGGACGCTGCATTTTCCTGTTTCATCATTCAGTACCCCGCGTCCGCCTTTTTGCCAAAGATTTTTCAAGATTTCAGAGGGTAAAACCCTCCACAAAACAGAGGGTTTGGGAAACTTCCCAACAAGCAAAAATCCCCGCCGTTCTCGGTAGAGAAAGCAGGGATTTTACGGAAAAGGGTACTCTTTTCCTATGCTTGCTATTCAGTTATTTTTTCTTCGGAAGCTCCACCCGGTAGTTGACATATTTCCCTCCCGTATCAGTCAATACAATAGTTCCCTCGTAGGTTTTGCCCGTCTTTGGGGAATAGAGCTTTTTCACATTTACCTTGCCGGATTTTAAGAGTGCAGCGGCAATCTTCGGGGTAAAGGTTACTTTTCGTTCTTCAAAGAAACGGTCATTTTTCCACATGGTAAAGCTACATTCCCTATTACTGCAATAGTAGTTTTTCTTTCCCTCATAGACAGGAGAACCGCAGCGGGGACATTTCCCAAGCTCCGGCTTTTCCTCTTTGAAACGCCCCTTGTCAGCTTCGGAAAGAAACGGATAGGTCTTTACCAGTTCCCGCGCCATATCCTCGATACCCTCCATAAATGCGGCGGGTTCTGCCTTGCCTTTTGCAATCTGCGTCAGATTGTTTTCCCATTCTGCGGTAAGCTGTGGGCTTGTCAAGGTGTCCGGCAGGACGCACACAAGGTTGATACCGTCTTTTGTGGGAAGTAGCTGCTTGCCTTTTCGCTCCACAAAACCGCCCTTTACCAGTTTTTCAATGACAGCGGCGCGGGTGGCGGGAGTTCCAAGCCCTTTGCGTTCTGCGTCCGGGTCGGTGTCCTCACTTCCGGCGCGTTCCATAGCAGAGAGCAGCGACGCTTCGTTGTGGGGTTTTGGCGGTGTTGTGTCATGCTCCGTTACCGTTGCCGCCGGATTTTCAAAGGTCTGTCCCTCGGTAAACGGCGGCAAGGTCTTTTCTGTGTCGCTGTCTGCGTCGTCCGTTTCGGGCTTGTTCTTTAAGGCTGCCCTGTATTTTCGGTCAATCTCTTTCCAACCCTCACAAAGAATGGTCTTGCCCCTTGCGGTAAAGGACTGTCCGTCACATTCAAAAACTGCTGTAACTGCTTCAAAGGTATGCGGTGCAGCGGTCGCCATGAGCAGACGCGCCCCGGCAAGGGTAAGGATATTCCTTTCGCTTTCCGGCAGCGCGGCAAGGTCGGTCTTTGCAAGCTCCATAGTCGGGATAATGGCATGGTGGTCTGATACCTTTTTACTGTTCAGCACCTTTCCAAGCTCCGGCGTGAAGTCTTTTCCCGCCATAAAAGGAAATTTCCCACAAAGCAGCTTGATAATGCCCGCCGCTGTGTCGCCCATGTCGTCAGTAAGATAGCTGCTGTCTGTTCTCGGATAAGTAAGAAGTCTTTTTTCATACAGGGCTTGTGCAAGGTCAAGGGTCTGCTTTGCCGTATATCCGAACAGGCGGTTTGCTTCCCTCTGTAAAGAAGTAAGGTCAAAGAGCTTCGGCGGGGCTGCGGTCTTTTTCTCTTTCACAAGGGAAGTGCAGACTGCTTTTGACGCTTCACAAGTCGTTTTTAATGCGTCGGCTTCTGCCTTATCTGAAATTCGTTCACTTGTAGCTTCCGCGCCGGATAAGGCAAGGCGCACATGGTAGTATTTTTCTTTCTTAAATGTGGTAATCGCTGCGTCCCGGTCAACAAGCATTTTTAAGGTCGGGGTCTGTACGCGCCCCACGTTCAAGGTATGATTGTAAAGGACAGAGAAAAGACGGGTGGCATTGATACCGATTAGCCAGTCAGCCTTTGCCCTGCATAATGCGGAAGCAAAGAGCGCGTCGTATTCCTCGCCGTTCTTCAGACGGGAAAAGCCCTCTTTGATTGCGCTGTCCTCCATAGAAGAAATCCAAAGGCGGCGCATAGGTTTCTTGCAGCCCGCCATTTCATAGACAAAACGGAAAATGAGTTCTCCCTCGCGCCCTGCGTCGCAGGCATTGACGACTTCGGAAACGTCTGCCCGGTGCATAAGCTCTTTTAGGGTTTTGAATTGCTTTTCCTTGTCAGAAGCAACGGTGTACTTCCATTCCTGCGGTAAAATCGGTAAGCTGTCATAGCTCCACTTTTTATATTGTTCCCCGTAGGCGGCAGCTTCCGCAAGCCCTACCAAATGTCCCACGCACCAAGAAACGATATAGCCGCTTCCTGTGAGAAATCCGTCTTTCTTTTCCTTTGCCCCAAGTACGGCAGCGATTGTCTGCGCCACACTGGGCTTTTCTGCGATAACTAAGATATGTGAAGTCAATAAAAAATCCTCCTTTCAGTGTTCCGGCTCGGTTTTCTTTTTCTCCTGTACCTGTTTCAGACAGTACCCCACACAAGGGGACTGTCCCTTGTAAGGGCAGGAAGCGCAAGCCGGGGGATAAGGAACAGGCGGCGCATTATCACGCCGCCCGTTCGGTTTCTGTATCATCATTTTTTCAAAGGGATTGTCGGTAAACAGGGTCATAGGGCTTCTTCCTCCGTTTCTTCCTCTTTGGAAACTTCCCCGGTATCTGCTTCCGGCTCGTCCTCGTCGTAGTCCTCAAAGTCAAAATCTTCAAGGTCGGTGTTCCCTTTCACGTTTTGCTTCGGCTTCACAAACTTAAAATAGTAGAACGCTGCGCCGCCACCAAGCAGCACAAAGAGGACTAAGGCAAGCACCGCGCCTGGATTGCCCCCTTTTTCTTTCGGTTCTTCCGGCTGCTCGGTGGGTGTTGGGGTAGGGTCTTTGCCTGTGCAGCCTGTCAGAGTGGTTGCACATACCGGGCAGGACGTATTTACCTTTCCGGCTTCGCATTTCTCCGTACAGTTGCAGACTTCCGGTTTTTTCATGGCTTCCCCGGTTTCGGTCAGTGCCATAAGGTCGGCTTCGTCCACTTGATTAAGGAAATGTACAGTCTGTTCCCCCTCGGCTGCCCGGTCAATGAGGATATAGAAATAATTGCCGCCTTTGGTGGTAACAGTGATAAGCTGCTTATTGCCGCCGAAATCGTCTACCAATGTAGCGTTGCCCTTTGGGGTAAGGGGCGGCGTTTCCGGTTCTTCCACCACTACATTGCTGTCGTTAGTCGCGTCCTCTGTGGGCGGCTCTGCGGCGGTTCCCTGTGCGTAGGCAGGGACAGAAAAACCGCCCATAAGGATAAGGGCGGCACAAAGGGCAGTCATGGTCTGTTTGAATTTATTCTTCATCTGCATTGTCCTCCTGTTCTTCATAGTCTGCGGCTTCGGTAGCGGGTGCGGCTGTCATGCCGGGGATAGTATCGCCTTTGAGCATGGCGTTCAGTTCCTGCGGGGTCAGACGCATAGCGCGTACAAGCTGCACGATTTCAAGGTTTTCCGCTTCGGTTTTCTGCGCTTCCAGTCCTTTTAACTTGTTCTGATACTCTGTGATTTTCTCGCGGGTCTTTGCGATTTCCTTATTGATACGCTCAATTTTATTGTTTGCCATAAATAAAATTCTCCTTTCTTTTTGGGGCTGCTTACCAGTTCATCAGCCCATAGCCTTTGATACATTGATAGTTAAGGTCATAGCTCTTTATCTTGCAGGCGTCGCCGGAATTGCCCTCAACGGTATAGACGCGGCTTCCGTCCCTGCCAAGCACAAGCCCCACATGGTCTGCAACACCGTCTAAATCCCAATCGAAAAAGATAGCGTCGCCCGGTGCGATATTCTCATAGCCCCGCGCGCCCCATTGTCCCCTTGACTGGAACCAAGGAACGCCCTGCCATTCGCAGCCTGCAAAGCGGGGTTCGCTTTTTCCGGCTTGATTGTAGCACCATGACACAAAGCAGGCGCACCATTCCACGCGGCTGTTAAAGCCATACCAACTCCAATAGGGATAACCGCCCACGTTTCCGACTTGCTGTTTTGCAAGCTCCATAAGCTCCGGGTTTCCGGGACGTGTGCCGTTTACAAACTCCACGCCGCTTAAATCCTCGGAGGGGCTGCCGTCGGGAGAGCCGCCGCCAAAAATCAACGGTTTGTTGCCCTGTGTCTGTAAGTACACTTTGAACATTTCAAACTGCTGTGGGTTCAGCAGTTCTTCCGCAAGGGAAGCAATCGGCTTGTTTGTCAGCTTCACGTTCAAGATACGGTATTCGTATTCTTCCTCGTTGCCCTCCTCGTCGGTGGTGGTGCGTATCTCGATTTCTTCCGTCAGCGTCAAGGTGTACTGTAAGCCGAACAGCCGTTTTAGCTCTGCCTGTGCGCTCTGCGGGGTGTAACTCTGCAAAAGGGCGGTCAGATAAGACGCAAGCTCATGTGGGTTATGCCCGATAGTATCAAGGTCATAGCGGTATTCATCATAGCCACTGTGGGTACTTTCGATAGCGTCAATCTCACTTTGCAGCTCGTTTTCCATTGCAGCATAGCTCTGTTCCGTTGCCACAAGGTCGCTGTCCTCCGACGTATAGGACGTGCCAAGCACGCCGTTTGTCAAGCCCGAAAACATAGCCCCGCAAGAGGACAGCCCTGCGGAAATCATAATAAAGAGAAGCAGCGCGGCAACTGCAATCAAAATGCCCGCCGGGTGTCTTGCCGCAAATGCGGCGGCTTTCCGCGTTTCCTCGGCGGTTTTCTTTGCCGTCTTTCTTGTGGCTTCCGCTGCGGCTTTTGCCCCGCCTTTCTTTGCCGCCTTTGCATACTGGCGTTTGATGTTCTGTTTCTGCATGAAACGGGAAAGCGGGTTAGAGGTAAGCTGCGGGTTGTCGTGCAGGGTCTTGTGATACTGGAAGTTGACGTTTGCCTTAAATGCTGCCTTTTCTGCCTTTGCTGCTTCCCGGTAGGGTTTCAGCTTATGGCTGCGGTAGCCCTGTTTGAATTTCCTTGTCCCGTACCTTGCGCCGCGCTCGGCAAGTTCCTCCGATTTGTGCGCGCCCTCCACGCCGGAATTGTCTTTCTCGACGCTGTGGATTTTGTTGTGAACAAAAATACCCGCTTCCTGCGCGGGGCGGGATAACGGGTTACTGTGGGTTTTGCCGCCGGGTATGGGCTTTTCCTGTTCCTCAAAGTGCAGACGGGTCTTTGCCTTTCCGGTGGCTTCCTCAAAGGCGCGCTCTTTTACAAGTTTCTTCTGCTTCGGGAGAGCTGCCTTTGCCGCGTCCAGTTTGTCGGCTGCCTTTTCTGATTTTTTGATGTAGGGTTGTAGTTCCGGTGTTGCCCGTTCCTCGTCGGTAAACTGCAAGCGGGAAGTGGAAGTACGCAAAACAGTCGCTTCCTGCGCTTTCTTGACCGTCTTTTTGCTTGCCTTTCGGGTATGGGCTGCGTCAACGTGTTCCATGACGCGCTCTGCGGTAGCGGTGTCCGGCTGTGAAAAGTCGCTGTCTGCTTCCCGGCTGCTGATACGCTCAGCGGTCTGCTGTGTTTCGTTGACTTCCACCGCACCGTCGCGGGTCATTTTCTGTGTGATTTTATCGCGTGGTTTTAACTGTTTCATAGGCTGCTCACTTCCTCCGGCTTCGTCGTCATAATGCGGTAAAGCTCGGTATCTTTCGGGAAATGGTCTACAAAGGGCAGCACCACATTTCCATAAAAGATAAGTCCCTCGCCTGCTTCGGTATGGGTTACATACTTCATCTGTTGCGGGGAGATATTAAGCTGCTTTGCAAGGATAGCCCGGTCGCCCTGCGCCTGATTGAGCATGAGGACAAAATCAGAGTTTTCAAAGATATTTTCCACCTCGCGTGAAGCAAGCAAGTCCTTAATATTCTGCGTGATAGCTGTCGGTATTCCGCCCCATTTACGAAAACGCTTCCAAATCTCAACGGAATAGGCTGCGGTCTGTTCCTCTTTTAAGAGCAAATGAAATTCGTCCATATAGTAGCGGGTGGACTTTTTCTCTGCCCGGTTAATGGTAACGCGGTTCCATATCTGGTCTTGCACAATGAGCATACCTAACTTTTTGAGCTGCTTTCCAAGCTGCTTTATATCAAAGCAGACAAGGCGGTTAGAAAGCTCCACGTTGGTTCTGTGGTTGAATACGTTAAGGCTGCCGGAAACATACAGCTCCAATGCCGCCGCAATGCGGGCAGCTTCCGGCTCCGGCTGCTTCAACAGTTCGTCGTAAAGGTCGCCCAAGATAGGCATTTTCTCCGGTACAGGGTCAGCAAGATAGTCCCGGTACACATTCCTTACGGCGCGGTCAATGACGGTCTTATCAACGGGCTGCAAGCCCTCTTTGCCGCCAATGACAAGCTCGCAGAGGGAAAGGATAAAATCGCTTTTCAGTGCAAGGGGGCTGTCGTCCTCAGAATAGTTGAGGTTCATATCCATAGGGTTCACATACTGGGGTGTACCGTCCATGCCTTTGCCTGTCGGAGATAACCGTATCACTTGCCCGCCAAGCCGCTTTACAAGGGCAAAATATTCCGCTTCCGGGTCGCAGATAAAAATATCGTCGTCGGTAATGAGAAAAGCATTTGTGATTTCCCGCTTTGCCGCAAAGGATTTTCCGCTGCCCGGTGTTCCCAAGATAAGCCCATTTGGGTTTTTAAGCTGCTTGCGGTCGCAGAGTATCATGTTATTACTTAAAGCGTTCAGCCCATAATACAGGGCAGCCCCAGTCTGAAATAACTCCTGTGTGATGAATGGGATAAAAATAGCGGTGCTGCTCGTCGTCAAACCTCTCTGAATAGGGATAAGGTTCTCCCCCAAAGGGATAGAGGACATCAGCCCCGCTTCCTGCTGATAGTCAAGACGGGTCAGGGCGCAGTTGTATTTCTGTGCAATGCCCGCCGCCGCGAAAATGTCATTTTCCAGTTTCCGCTTCGTGTCTGCCACGTTTACCACAAGGAACGTGAGAAGAAACATTCGCTCGTTGCGGCTCTGTAAATCCTGCAACAGGTTCTTTGCTTCATTTCCAAAAGTGGCAAGGTCAGACGGGATTATATCCATGTCATAGCCGCTTCTAACCGCTTTTTTCTGTTCCTCAATCTTCATCTTGTCAAGGTCTGTGATTTTGCGCTTAATGGTCTTGATTGCTTCCGACTGGTCGATACTTTTAATGTGGAGATTGACGATAACCCCTGTTTCCAAGTCCAACATATCCGCTAAGATACGGTCGTTTAGCTCCGGGGCAAGGATTTCAAGGAACGATACCGCCCCCGTCTTTTTCCCCATAGCAAAGTAGCGTCCCTCCCCAAACTTGAAAGAGGACGGGGCGATAAAGTCCTTTGTGGTAAGCCCCGTCGGGGTCAGCCAGTCATAAGAGAATGAGAACGGCTCGCCTGTCGGGTGGAATACCCCATGCAGCACTTTCAGACGTTCATAGCCGGATAAGGGGTGCGCCGATACCCCAAGCACCTTGAAATTATTGAGTACGTCCGTTTCGATACGGGAAAGACGCGCCCTTGCTGCCGCCGGATTGTCTGCTTCAATGGAAAATGTGATGTATTTGTGCTTTACAAGCCCGTTGTTCCCTTTGGCAAGCTGCGATTTCAGCATATCGGAATACTCGGTGCGGATAGAGTTAAAATCGTCATTTTGCGGCGGGATATGGATTGCCCGCGCTGCCTGTTCCTGCTGTGAGCCTTGATTGATGAAAGAAAGCTGCACGTTCACGCTTGCGTCAAAGTAATTGAGAAAATCGCACCAGTTTTCAAAAATGGCGGTCTTATCGTCTGCCTGCGCAAGCTGATAGTTGATGTCCTCAAAAGCAATGCTTTTTGAATATTTCCGCTGTGCCACTTTGCAGATACCGTCCGGGTACATGGCAAGGTAGGGAATGGTCTGCTGTGCGGTGTGGGCTTTGCCGTCCCCCTTTGCCTGCCGGATAACCGCCGCTATCTGTTTCTTTTCCGCGCGGGTCAGCTTACGCCTGTTTCCTGCGGCTTCCTGCGTCTTTTTTGTCTGTCCTTTTGACAATCGCTGATACCTCCTTTTCTAATGCCCGCTGTTTCTCCAAAAGTGCATATAGGTTTTCCGTCTGATACGGTCGCACTTTGGGGCGGGTCAATTTTGTCTGAATGATGTTCTTTATAACCACTTCAAGGGGCTGTCCATGCTTTTCATACATGGCAACCAAGAAGCAGGGAAGCATGACGACAATCATTGCCATTGCCGCAAGGCTCGTCCCTGCGCTGTCTTTGAGCAAAAAGAAAAGCGGCAGTCCCATAAGAAGTGCCAATGAAAAACAAAGGATTTGCCGCTTTGTCAGATTGAAAGCGACTTTTGTTTTGACTTTGGATAAGTCTTTGGGTACAGGTACATACGCCAAGAAAAAACCTCCTTTCTGCGGGACTTTCCCGCTTGTGCTATGTTAATGTGCATTAAAAATAGATTTTGCCAGTGCGCCGGATTTGAACAGGGAGAAACAAAGGATAACGGTATAGGCTGCAAGGGAAAAAATCGCGCTGTGCAGGTTATCCGCTACAACCATTTCGCCTACTAAAACTGCGTAAATGCCGACGCATATCATAATGAGGAAGCCTTGAAAGCCCAGTGCAAACAGCCCTTTTAGGTAGTTGTTCCCAATCTGTCCCCATTCCCGGTTTGTCATGGTGGCAAAGGGGATAGGGGAAACGGAACAGTAGGCGTATATCTCAATCATTCTGCCGTAGAGGATAACGGTTATCAGTACGGACATGATTTTCATACAAAGGCTTACAAGGCTCGTTTCCATGACAAGTAACAGTAGTTCGGGGATTTCCATATCTTTTAGTCCCTCCTGCATGGCGGTAAGGGCTTCGGTTACGTCGATATTCGTATCGCCGCCGATAACCCCCGCCGCGCCGGACACAATATGCTGCGCCATATCAAAGACTGCCATTGTTATATCAAAGGTATGCGTTACCAAGAAAACGGCAACAAAGGCTTTGAAAAACCACTTAAAGAACATAAAAGTGTCAACGTCGTGCATATTGTTTTTTTCCGTTACCATGCTGATAAGCTCATAACAGAGGACATAGGTAATGACAAGCCCCGCAATGGGTACAATCACATTTTCCGACAGGTTTTGTATCATGCTGAAAATGTTTGCGTTCCACCCCTGCGGGGTCTTGCCTACCTCCGCTGCAATGGTGCCTACTTTTTCGTTTACGTCCCCGAACATAGTTGACAGATTACCGTTTATCGCACCGATAAGGATTTCCTTTATCCATTCGTTAATCGCGTCAAGTATGCTCTCCATAGGCTACCCTCCGTAACTTTATCCGAACAGACCGGAAAGAAGCGGTACAAGGATAGTGCCGATAAGGGCAACACCGCCGCCCGCCATGAGCTGCTTAATGCCTTGACTTTTCGCACCCGGATTGTCGTTTCCATATCCCTCCAAGAGATTGATAACGCCCCAAATGCCTAAGCCTGCGCCCAGTGCGATAACAAGGGTCTGTAATACGTCGATAGCAGAGTTAAAAAATTCCATAAAGCTCCTTTCTGCCGCAAATGCGGCTTGCCCTATAAAAGGGCATAAAAAACGGCGGTCAGTTTTGTAACTGCCGCGGTCATAAGTCCCCGCGCTGCGTAAAGTTCTGCCGCGCGGCGGTATTCAGTTTTTAAGTGTGGGCGTTATGGATTTTCCAGTAGGGGCGCGTATTCTGTAAGTTGTCTGTTTCTTTGTTACTGCGTCAATTCCTCCTTTCTTTTCAGCCGGGAACACACATTTTTCGTCATTCCAAAAGATAGCTCCTACGCTGCATATACTCGGTAACGTAAAGGGTCTGTTCCCCTCCGCGTTCCTGCAAATACTCCCGCAGAGCGTTTTCTGCATTTTCTATCATCTTTGTAAAATAATGTTCACGACGTATATCATCAGTTTTTGTTTTCTGTCTGCTCATAGTGTAACCTCCCGTAAAATCAAAGTTCCCGCCGCACCCGTTTCTGCTCATACAGGGCTTCACATCGTTTCACAAACTGCTGGATAGCTGCCTGCCGTTGCTGTTCCCGTCGCTCGGCAATGAAAACAAGCCCGTTTATGGCTTCTGTGATTTTCTTATCTTTTTTCTTCTGCATACGTCTATTCATGGTCGGTGTCCTCCTGCAAATCTGCTTCGCTGATTTCGTAATAGTCAAAGGGTTCGTCCGGTTTCACAAGGGCGGGTCTGCGCCGTAAATGCTTCTCCATATCAAAAGTATTTTTCTTGTCATAGTCGGACAGGTATTTATAGTTGGGGTGCTTTGTTATGTCGTACTTATCGGAAAAGAACGGACGCACCCCTCGTAACTGTAAGATACATTTCCCGCCGTCCATGACTGCTATTTCATCTTCCGTCATAAGCTGCTTACCTAATTTTTGATAGTTCAGCCCATGCGATACCTCGCGCCCCCGGTTCTCGGAAGTGTTGAAGCTGTCAATGGTTTCTTTCCCCAAGATTTCCGACATTTCTTTGAGGGTGGTTTTCTCCTTGCCGCCCAAGAAAAGGGTGGTGTCATGAGGTAAGGTTCAGCTTGTCCTTTACAGGAC
>SAMEA3387500__coassemble_646_pt1 | contig 98086 bp, 107 predicted proteins | sample SAMEA3387500__metabat2_high_PE_001 | metagenome-assembled genome bin SAMEA3387500 (sample SAMEA3387500) | Felis catus | biome: Faeces | place: United Kingdom | collected 2012
GGGAAAAGCTCAAAAGAAAGGAGCATTTTCTCTCTCATTGCATCTGATAATTTCATAATTTCTACCTCCGCATATTGTAATTTGTTATTTTAAGGTATTACCCATTAAAATCTTATTCGCAATCCAGTTTCACAAGGCTGTTTGCCAAATCCACCATAAGGATTCTGCCTTCAATCACTTTGGTTTCGCCCATAATATCCCGAAGAATTACCTTATCTCCGTCCACATCAATACGGCTTACCATTTTACAGATTACAGTATTGTCACTTTCCTTCTGAACAGTTGCAAGACACATATTAAGCCTCCTTTAAATGTTCTTTTACCAGTGTCAAAGCCAGTCCCAGACGCATATTTCCCTTCTGGAAATCCGCTACGCCTTCTTTGATTGTCTTTGCAGCATCTTCCATACCCATTTTTTTCAGGTTTTCAGCCATCTGATCCAATTCTTCTGCATGGTGCTCATTGTGAGAGAGCATGTAATTGAGCAGTGCCACTACTTCGTCTGTACAACTTCCCTGACAGCCCTCGCCGCAGTTTGTGCAATGCTCGTGAGTATGACCATGGTCATGATGATGATCATCTCCTCCATGAGGAATTACATTTCCATTTTCATCTTTAATTAAATGCATATTCCAATCCTTTCTGCGCCTGTTTTTGTATTTGGGCGCAATGAATGACAATAATTTATCAATTATCCTCATTATACATGTTTTCCATGTTTTTATCAAGATATTTTATGTTTTTTTCTGTATCCAACTTGTAAAACTTTTCAAAAAATGCCTTTCACTATTCCCTGTTTTGTGCATTTCTCCAAAGTTTCTTTTGGCAACTGCAAAAAAGCATTGTTCCCTCTGTTGTTTCTCTTCTTTCTATTCCTGCGGCTATACGGCACTTTTCCTGTATTTTTCCCACGGATTCTGTATATTTTTGAACAATCTTTCTGCTGTTTTTCTAAAAGAATTTAATAAAATCGTATCACATTTTTCACATTTTCATGGTATACTGAGTGGGAGTTTTTAAGGAGGGTTATTTTATGTCTTTTGACAACCATGTGATTCAGCTAAATGATACAAAAGAAATGCCCATGCTGGGACTTGGAGTTTATAAAGCAACGGATGACGGAGAGCTGAAGCAGGCAATAAGCTCTGCTGCAGCTTTGGGATACCGGTTAATCGACACTGCTTCTTTTTATAAAAATGAAGAAGGCGTGGGAAAAGCCATAAAATCTCTTGGGCTTCCCAGAGAAGAACTGTTTGTCACTACCAAAATCTGGAACACTGCCCAGCGCATCGGCGATATTGAGGACAGCTTTAATCGCAGCCTGGAAAGACTGGGGCTTGATTATGTGGATTTATATATGATCCACTGGCCGGTACCGGGGTGCTTCTGTGATACCTGGAAGGTGATGGAAAAATTGCAGGCAGCCGGAAAAATCAAATCTCTGGGTGTTTCTAATTTCTCTATTGCTGATTTAGAGCTTTTAAAAACAGTTTCCGATGTTGTACCTGCTGTAAACCAGGTGGAATTTCACCCCCTGTTCAATCACCCGAAGCTGCTTTCCTACTGCCAGGCAAACGGCATCGCAGTACAGGCATATGCTCCTTTGGCAAGAGGCGCCTATCTGCAAAGTCCTCTGATGATTGAAATCGGAAAACGCTACGGAAAAACTCCGGCACAGATAGGACTCCGCTGGCTCGTTCAGCAGCAGATTGCCGTAATTCCAAAGTCCACACACCCGGAACGACTAAAGGAAAACAGCCTGATTTTTGATTTTTCTCTTTCTGATGAAGAAATGACAGCCATTACAGCCATGGACGCAGGACAGCGGATTGCCGGAATCCCTGAAGATATGATTCCCTACATAAAATAAAGCAATAAAAACGGAGTTCCAAAAAGGAGCTCCGTTTTTTCTATTTTTCCCAGGCACTGTCCCAGGATTCTATTTTCTTATCTCTCACCATAAGTTCTTTTACTGCCTCCGCAGGATTTTTCCCTTCAAAAAGCACACGATTTACCTGCTGGATAATAGGCATTTCCACCCCGTATTTCCGGGAAAGCTCCAATCCCGCTTTTGCGGAATACACCCCTTCTACCACCATGTTGACTTCTTTCATAGCTTCTTCCATGGTTCTTCCCTGTCCCATGAGAAAACCTGCTTTTCGATTCCGGCTATGACGGCTGGCACAGGTAACAATCAAGTCCCCGATACCTGACAGCCCATAAAAGGTGTCAGCCCTTGCTCCCATAGCAATGCCCAGACGGGAAATTTCCGTAATTCCTCTGGTAATCAGAGCCGCCTTTGTGTTATCTCCATAGCCCAGTCCATCTGCGGTACCTGCCGCCAGGGCAATGACATTTTTCAGAGCACCGCCAAGCTCAATTCCCAGAATGTCTGGGCTGATATACACTCGAAAAACAGGACTCATAAAAATATTCTGCAGATATTCTGCGGTTTCCCGGCTTCTTGCCCCTACCACACAGGTCGTGGGCAGTCCCCGGCTGACCTCTTCTGCATGACTGGGCCCGGACAGCACGCAGGCACAGGATCCGGGAATTTCTTCCTCTATCATATCTGTCAGAGTAGTCAGGGTATGCTCTTCAATCCCTTTGGCAACATTGACAATCAACTGTCCCTCTTTCACATAGGGACGCATTTTCTTTGCTGTACTGCGTACAGCTACAGAAGGTACGGCAAGCACCAGCACGTCCCTCTCTTTTAAGGCCGCTTCAAGGTCTGCGGTAATTTCCAGCTTTTCAGGAAGCAGCACCTTCGGAAGCTTTTCCCTATGCTCCCGTTCCCGTGCCAGCTCCTCTGCCTGTTCCTTTCTGTGAGACCACAAAATTGTATCATGTCCGTTTTCGGTCAGCAAAATAGCAAGAGCCGTTCCCCAGCTTCCTGCCCCAAATACACTTACCTTAGCCAAAACACTCACCTCTTTTTCCCGAGAAATATCTTGTTTTCATTTCCATGAAGCAGGCGCACAATATTCTGTCTGTGCCGCCAGTATGCCAGAATCATCAGCCCCACAGCTATGGCGTACATCTCATAAAGCGCCGACTGTGTACAGTTATAGGTTCCCATCTGCCCAAAAATCACCAGAGCCACCACAAAGCCCAGATACCCCAAAAGAGAACCCAAGGACACATAATGGGTCAGAAAAAATGCGGCAAAAAACAGCACGGCACACACCAGAAACAGCCGCCAGTCAAAAGCAAGTAAAAGCCCTACAGATGCTGCAATTCCCTTTCCGCCTTTAAACTTCAGATAAAAAGGAAAATTATGTCCTAAAATACAGCCTGCCCCTGCATAAAGTTCTAGCAAAAGCAAATCCTCTCCTGCATGGGAGGCAAAAATCAGACGGATCATCCAGATGGCTGCCACACATTTTAAGCAGTCCCCTAAAAGAGTCAGGGCACCCGCCTTTTTCCCCATAGTACGCAAAGCATTGGTACTTCCTGCATTTCCGCTTCCGTGTTCCCGGATATCAATCCCCTGTTTTTTTCCATAGATATAGGAGGTCTGAAACAGTCCGCATACATATCCTACTGCCAGACAAATCATACGCAACAACATTTCTTTTTATTCTCCTTCTTTACGCTCACGGATAATAAATTTCAGGGAAGTCCCCTTAAATCCAAAGGCCTCTCTGATTTTATTTTCCAGGTATCTTGTATAGGAAAAGTGCATCAGTTCCTTGTCATTTACAAAAATTACAAAGGTAGGCGGCTTTACAGCTACCTGTGTGGTGTAGAAAATTTTCAGGCGCTTGCCTTTATCAGAAGGCGGCTGCTGCATGGCAATGGCCTCTGTAACAATTTCATTTAACACACCGGTCTGAATCCGCAGGGTCTGATTTTCCAGCACCATATCAATGGTTTCAAACAACTTCGGAATTCTCTGTCCCGTCTGAGCGGAAATAAACATAATTTCCGCATAAGGCATGTAAGAAAGAGTTTCCCGCACCTTATTTGTGAATTTGTAAATGGTTTTGTCATTTTTCTCAATGGCGTCCCATTTGTTTACAGCAATGACAACACCTTTTCCTCTGTCATGGGCAATTCCTGCGATTTTGGCGTCCTGCTCGGTCACGCCTTCTGTGGCGTCAATCATCATAACCACCACATCTGCCCGCTCTACTGCCGTTACAGTACGGATAATGCTATAGCGCTCCAGCTCTTCCTTAATCTTATTTTTCCGACGCAGTCCTGCTGTATCGATAAATGTGTATTCTTTGCCATTGTATTCCACAAGAGTGTCAATGGCATCTCTGGTAGTGCCGGCAATGTTGGAAACAATTACACGATCCTCTCCCAGAATCTTATTAATAAGGGAGGATTTTCCTACATTTGGCTTTCCAACCACGGCAATTTTCGGAATGTCGCTTTCCTCTTCCTCTCCCGCATGTTCGTCAAAATGCTCCACAACCTTTTCCAGCATATCGCCGAGTCCCAGCATGGAAGCAGCGGAAATAGGCACCGGCTCTCCGATTCCCAGGTTGTAAAATTCATAGATGTCCATCATAAATTTCTGGAAACTGTCCACCTTATTTACCACTAAAACCACCGGCTTGTTACTTCTCCGCAGCATATCTGCTACTTTAGCGTCTGCGTCCACCAGCCCCTGCCTTACATCTGTCATAAAAATAATCACGTCAGCCGTATCAATGGCAATCTGTGCCTGCTCTCTCATCTGGGACAAAATAATATCCTTACTTTCCGGTTCAATACCGCCGGTATCTATCATGGTAAAAGTCTTGTCAAGCCAAGTCACTTCCGCATAAATTCTATCCCTTGTCACTCCGGGCGTATCCTTTACAATAGAAATTCTCTCTCCTGCCAGCGCATTAAAAAGAGTAGATTTTCCTACATTAGGCCTGCCAACTATTGCTACAATCGGTTTGCTCATACATTGTTCTCCTTTTATGTGTTCTCTCTGTTTCCTGTTCCAAAACCGCGGTCACAAAATCAGCGCCGCTCTCTTCTACAATTTTCACAGGAACTCCCAGTTCCTGTTCTATCTCTTCTACGGTTTTATCGTCTAAAAAGATTTCCTCTCCGCTTCTCAAAAGATTGCAGGGCAGAAGCAGATATTCTCCCAGTTCCTGTCCCTTTAACTGAGCCAGAATGTCCTGACCTGTAAGAAGTCCGGATACCGTAATGCTCTCTCCAAAGAAATCGTTGCGGATTTCATAGCCTTTGATATCCATGTTGGGATATTTTTTTTGAATCTCTTTTGCATATCCCATAATGCATGGATAGGCAAGGCGTCCTGTGGCAAAAGAGATGGTTCTCTTTCGTTCATCTCCCTTTCGCTCCTTTAAGGCTTCCCGAACCTCCTCGTCTAAAAGTCTGAGCATGCCCACACCGTTTTCAAGCTGTAAGTAGCCATCATATCTTTCTTCCTCAGGAAGCTCTCTTCCCGCCAGCAGATACCATTCATCGCTGGCATGGATAAAATGCAGCCCATATTCGGGATACAGCTTTTTCTGCCATGCTTCAATGGTGTCAATCACCTGTGCTGCATCTTCCTTTGTAAAGGGTTCTAAAGGATAAAGCCCGTCCCTGTATTTGCTCAGTCCCACAGGAACCACAGAAACACTTTTTAAATGGGGCAGATATCCGGTAAGATCCGCAATACTGCGCTCCAGCTCCTCTTTGTCATTTAACCCCTTGCAAAGGACAATCTGTCCGTTCATCTCTATCCCTGCCTCAAAAAGCCGCTGTACTTTTGGGAAAACATCTCCCGCAAAACGGTTGTGCAGCATTTCACAGCGAAGCCTGGGATTTGTTGTCTGAAAGGAAATATTAATAGGCGCCAGATGATAGTGAATAATTCGGTCAATATCATGGTCACTCATATTAGTCAGGGTCACATAATTCCCCTGGAGAAAGGAAAGACGGGAGTCATCATCTTTAAAATAAAGGGTTTCCCGCATTCCCGGAGGCATCTGGTCAATAAAGCAGAAAACACATTTGTTTCTGCAGGAACGGTATTCGTCCATCAGACTGTTTTCAAATTCCAGTCCCAGGTCTTCCTCAAATTCCTTTTCAACCTCCAGTTCCCATTCTTCTCCATTTGGCTTCTGCACCAAAAGCTCTATATATTCATCGTTCACCAGGTAATGGTAATCAAACACATCTTCTATGGGTTGTCCGTTAATGGAAAGCAGCTCATCTCCCGGCTGCAGCTCCAGCTCCCAGGCAATGCTCCCTTCCTTTACCCGGCTGATTTTATGTCGGCTGTTTTTCATTTCTTTCCTCCTAGCAAATGCCCGTTATTTCTTATAATACCAATATTACAGGAAAAAAGCAATAATTTTCCTTGACGGTTGTATGTGTCGAATGTTATAACTTATTGTGTAATTATGTTAAATTTAATTAAAATATGCAAAAAACCGAAAATGGAGGTTACTATGGTTAATATCAGTTTGCTGGAAAAGTCCATACCTGTTGCACCAATTAAAATTGCCGCTTTGGAAAGCTGCTCTCATCTGGCATCACAGGTAGACGCTCATCTGGTACAGTTTCGTAAAGAATTAAATTCCCACAATCAGTCCGGTCTGAATTTCCGTGGGTATGCTGAGAACACCTTTTTAGTTGATTGCAAATGTCCGCGATTTGGCTCAGGAGAAGCAAAGGGTGTGATTCACGAATCCATTCGCGGCGCGGACATGTTTGTTATGGTAGACGTGTGCAACCACAGCTTAACTTATAACATGTGCGGTCATGTAAATCACATGTCACCGGACGATCATTATCAGGATTTAAAACGAATTATCGCTACTGCAGCCGGAAAGGCACACCGCATTAATGTGATTATGCCGTTCCTGTACGAAAGCCGTCAGCATAAGAGAAGCAAACGGGAATCCCTTGACTGCGCTCTGGCTTTGCAGGAGCTGGTAGGTATGGGTGTAAGCAACATCATTACCTTTGACGCCCATGACCCTCGTATGCAGAATGCCATTCCTCTGTCAGGCTTTGATAACTTCATGCCTACTTATCAGTTTTTGAAAACTCTGTGCGCTTCTATTGAGGATTTCAAAATTGACAATGAGCATCTGATGATTATCAGCCCGGACGAAGGCGCTATGCAAAGAGCGGTATACTTCTCCAACATTTTAGGTGTGGACATGGGTATGTTCTATAAACGCCGTGACTATTCGACTGTTGTAAACGGCAGGAATCCCATTGTTGCTCATGAGTTTTTAGGAGATTCTGTGGAAGGAAAAGACGTCATTGTCATTGATGATATGATTTCCTCTGGAGAAAGCATGTTAGACGTTGCAAAGAAATTAAAGGACCGCAAAGCAAAGCGCGTCATTGTCTGCACAACTTTTGGCTTGTTTACAGACGGACTGGAAAAATTCGATGAATATTATGAGAACGAATACATCTACCGTGTCATCACTACAAACCTGAACTACCGCAATCCGGAGCTTTTAAAACGTCCTTATTATCTGGAAGCGGATATGAGCAAGTATCTGGCAAGCATCATGGATATCTTAAACCATGACCTGTCTGTAGAAAAGGTTCGCCGCACCACAGACAAAATCAACCGTTTACTGAAAAGATGTTAATGGACTGATTTCTGAAAAAAGACCTTTGCACCGGCGTACGGAAAAATCTCCCCTGTTTTCCATACGCCAAGGGCCAAGGTCTTTTTTTCACTTCAAAGCAAAAATGCAGGGCATTTGTTTAAGGAATTCTTCCTCTGCAACAAATGCCCTTATGTATGTTTTAATTTACCTGATAAACATCTGCAGTACCTCTTCCAAACTGCAGCGCCTCTTCATGGCTGTTAAAGAAAATATCCACATGCCCATATGGAACACCTCTGTCCTCTACAGTGTATACATTTCCGTTAATCAGCAGCTTTGTACCAAAAGGAACGCCTCCCATGGCAACGGTTCTTCCCGGTACCGGTGTGGTTCCGCTGGCTGTCAGTCCGCTTTCATGTCCACCGCACTTTTCACAGTTACAATAGCCTGTCAGGGTAAATCTCCCAAGATAATTTCCATTGGAATTGTTCTGAGATTCACTCTGATTATTCTCAGGCTGCTCTTGAGGTGCAGGCGCTTCTTCCGGCTGAGAATTCTGGCTGTTATCCTCTGCTTCCGGTGCACTTGGCTGTACAGGCTGCTGCACGACGCCGGAATTGTCCTGGGACGGTCCGGAAGCCTCCTCTTTCTGCTGTGCCAGAATCTGTGCTGCCTCTTCGTCCTTTTGCAGTTTAATCAAATGGTCAATGTTATTTTTCTGCTGTTCAATCTTACCCAGCAACGCTTTCGCGCTGCTCTGTTCTGCAGAAATCTGACTTTCATAGGTTTCAATCTGGCCTCTGGTACTTTTCACCACGACTGCAACCTCATCCTGTTTTTCCAGACTTTCCTGCTTCAGATTTTCCAGTTTCTTCTGTTCTTTTTTAATGCTATTCTCTTTTTCTTTGATTTCTTCTGTGGTTTTCTTGTACTCTTCCAGCATCTTTCTGTCATACTTTGTCATTTCTGTCATGTTTTCTGCCTGACTTAAGAAATCTGTGAAGCTGTCCGCCTCTAACAAAAGCATCATATAAGAATTATCTGAGTTTTCATACATATATTGGATCCGAAGCTTCATACTTTCGTACTGCTCGTCTTCCTTTTCCTGAGCCTTTACAAGCTCTTTTTCCAGCTTTTCAAGCTCTGTCTGTTTTTCCTCTGACTGAGTCTGAATCTCCTGTAAATTCTCCCCTAATTCACTAAGCTGTTGATTCAACTCTTTCAAGTACCCTTCTAAATCATTTTTCTTGGATTCCAAGCTGCTGATTCTCCCCTGGGTATTGTCTAACTGTTTCTGGTTTTCCTGCTGCGTATTCTGTGCTGCTGAAATCTTTTTCTGAGTAGCAGAACCGTAACAAGGGGTTGCAACCAGACTGGCCGCCAACACACCCAAAAGCAGGCTTGTACTTGTTTTTTTCTTCATATAATCAAAGCTCCTTTTCACTAACGGAACTGATTATAACACAGAAATTCAAAGAAGCATAGTATTTTTTTAACTTTTCGTAATATTTATGTAATATTGCCTTATCTCGCCTGTAAATTTTATGCATTTATCCTATTGATTCTTTATTCCAAGAAAGGCACAGAGATTTCCCCTTCTGCCTTTGCTTGCCCTGTGGGAAAACAGCAGTTCGGGATTACAGCAGGTACAAATTCCGGGAAGGCTTATATGTTCTGAAGAGATTCCTGCCTCTTGCAATACAAGCTCATTGGCTCTCCAGAGATTGAGCTGATACTTGCCGTTCTCCTTTTGATACACCAGACTTCTGTCCTCTCCTCCTGCCAGAAATTCCTGTATAAACTGCTCTGCCACGTCCCCACTGACCTCATAGCAGTCCTGGCAGATAGAAGGGCCTATGGCCGCATAAACGTCTTTTGCCCTTGTTCCGTATTCTTTTTCCATAATCTCCAGAGTTTTGGCTCCTATCCGCCCTACCGTGCCTCTCCAGCCGGAATGCGAAAGCCCTATGGCACGATTTACCGGATCAATAAAAAATAAGGGGACACAGTCTGCATAAAAGGTTGTCAGGGTTATCCCCGAAACATTTGTCACAAGGCCGTCTATGTTTCTGTAATCTCTTTCTCTTGTAACTCCCTTGCCCCGGTCTTCTTCTGTCACAATACGAATATTGGTTGTATGGGTCTGGTCTGCGCATACCAGGCTCTCTACGGGAAATCCTATGGCTTTCGCAATCCTTCTGTAATTTTCCATAACGTCCGCTTCTCTGTCTCCTCTGGTAAAGCTCAGATTCATAGAAGTATAAACCCCTTTGCTGACTCCGCCCTTTCTGGTGGAAAATCCATGGTAAAATCCGGACAGTTTCTCAAATACCGGATATGCCAGAAAGGAAACACCATTTTTTTCTCTTAATTCCATCTCTCTATCCTCTGAATTCAAATGCATTTTTTATCAGTTTCACACCCTTGGGGGTAATGCCTACCACGTCAAAGCGACAAGGTGTTTCCATACCATATCCCTGCTTTGTAAGATAGTAAAGGGCTGTTCTTGAAATCCGCTGCTGCTTTTTCCTGTCCACAGCCGCAAGACCGTCCCCAAAACCTTCTGTGCTGCGGTATTTTACTTCCACAAAACACAGATATTCCCCCTCTCTTGCCACAATATCAATCTCTCCCTGTCTACAGGAAAAATTTCGGCACAAAATCTCATATCCCTGATCTTTTAAATACCGGACAGCCGCTTCTTCATAAAAGGTGCCTACTGCTCTTTTGGATTCCTTTTTCGCCTTTTGCGTCATACCTTTTCTCCCAGAACATTGTGAATAAACGAACGTCTGTGAATGGGCGTGGGACCGTATTTTTTAAGAGCTTCTATATGAGCCCCAGAACCGTATCCTTTGTTGGATGCAAACCCATACTGAGGCATAATTTTGTCATATTCCCGCATAAGCCTGTCCCTGGTAACCTTTGCTACAATACTGGCGGCTGCAATGGAAATACTCTTTGCATCGCCTTTTATAATAGGTACCTGAGGAATGGAAATACCTGGAATGGTTACGGCATCATTCAAAAGAATCTGTGGCTTTATAGGCAGCTTTGCAACAGCCTCCCGCATAGCCTCGTAGGTTGCCTGCAGAATATTGATCTCATCAATTCTGGCCGGAGAAGCGTATCCCACCTCTGCTGCCACTGCCTTGTCCATAATTTCCTCATATAGTTCTTCTCTTTTCTTCTCTGAAAGCTGTTTGGAATCATTGATATACAAAATCCGGCAGTCCCTGGGCAAAACCACAGCCCCTGCCACAACCGGACCGGCAAAGGGGCCTCTGCCCACCTCATCTATGCCGCAGATATAACCCAGATGCTCATACTCCTTCTCATATGCGCACATGCCCTCTATCCGCTGTTTTTCCTTTTCCAGGCTTAAAATCCGCTTTTCAGCCTGTACCAGCAGATTTTGAATTCCTTTTCTCTCATCTTTTCTGTAAAGGGCGCAAAGCGCCGGAAGCTCTTCCTCCGGCGCAATTTTAAATTCATTTCTTATTTCCTGAATACTTTTCATCTATGGTACTCCTTAAGGTCTTTCCAGTGTAATTCTCCCGATTTTTCCGTTTCGGAACTCCTCCAGGAAAAGGTTGGCAGCCTTTCCGTAATCCAGCTCATTTCCTTTCTGGATACACTTCCGATTCTCTGCAATCTGGGTTAGCATGGAAACCCGATCCTCAGATTCTGTAATCTCATATCTCTTTTCCAAAATTCCGGCGTAAAATTCATGCAGACAGCCCAGAAGTTCTAAGGACAGCTCTTCCAGATTTAAAATTTCATCTTTAATAGATCCTACCATAGCCAGTTTTGCTCCAACGCTCTGGTCTTCAAACTTGGGCCAGAGAATTCCCGGCGTATCTAAAAGTTCCACGTTTTTATTAATACGAATCCACTGCTTTCCCTTTGTAACACCTGGTTTATTTCCTGTTTTTGTGCAGGCCTTTCCTGCAAACGCATTAATAAAAGTAGACTTTCCTACATTGGGAATCCCTACCACCATGGCGCGAATGGGACGGTTTTTAATGCCTCTTTTTCTATCTCTCTCCAGCTTTTCCTTACAGGCTTCCATAACCACAGGCAGAACATTTTTAATCCCTGCTCCGCTTTTGGCGTTGAGTTTTACAGTATAATAGCCCTTTTCCTGAAAATACGCTGCCCACTTCTCGTTTTCCCGTTCATCTGCCAGATCCGCTTTATTTAAAAGAATCAGTCTTGCCTTATTTTTCCCCAATTCATCAATATCCGGATTCCTGCTGGAAAGGGGAATTCTTGCATCTACCACCTCAATAATCAGGTCGATCAGTTTTATATTTTCCTGCATCATACGCTTTGCTTTTGTCATATGTCCAGGATACCATTGATAATTCATACTTGTCCTCTCTTTTTTGTCAGTTTTTTAAAAATCCCATACGGTCAAAGGGCGCTATGCGGAACCAGAGCTTTCCCTCAATGTATTTCTTCTGCACGTTTTTCACTTCTGCAAATCGGCTGTCCTCACTGTTGTTCCGGTTATCCCCCAGAACAAAATATTCGTCCTTTTTCAGCTTCACTCCCTCATCTGCCAGTCCAGGGTTGCTTATCTGAGCAAATTTCCCGCTTTCCTTATGCAGCTTTCCGTCGATATATACCTGTCCGTCTTTAATCTGCACGGTTTCTCCGGGAAGCCCGATAACCCGTTTGATATGCACGGCAGCGTTGTCCTTTCCGTCCTTAGTAAAGGCAATCACATCTCCCCGCTTGGGATCTCCCAGCTTATAGGATACCTTATTGACAAAAAAGCGCTCTCCCGTCTGAAAAGTGGGTTCCATACTGCTCTCCTGCATGCTGATGCTCTGAAAAAAGAAGATTGCCGTCACTGCTGCAAGAGCAAGCACCACTGTAATCTGAAACACCCAGCCAAACACACAGCGTCCCCTTTCGCTTTTAATAAACTCCAGTGCCAGCTCTCTTTGCTCATCTCTGTTCTTTTTCTTCTTTTTGCTCAATCCTGTCACCTTGTCCTCATATAACTATGTGATGAAAGAAACAGAGGGTGCCACCTGTGCAACACCCTCTGTCCTTCACGTTATTATTTAACTAACTCTTTTACCTTAGCTGCTTTACCTACACGCTGTCTTAAGTAATTCAGTTTCGCACGTCTTACTTTACCGCGTCTGATCACTTCTACTTTTTCTACGTTAGGGGAATGTAATGGCCATGTTTTTTCAACGCCGATTCCGTTGGAAGTTTTTCTTACTGTGAAAGTTTCACGGTTGCTTCCACCCTGTTTTTTCAGCACAACACCTTCAAAAATCTGGATTCTTTCACGGTTTCCTTCTTTGATTTTTCCGTGAACTCTTACAGTGTCACCTACGTTAAATTCCGGTGCTTCAGCTTTCATCTGAGCAGCTTCAATGTTTTTGATAATTTCGTTCATGATTTTTCTCCTTTTATTTTGGACGTTCTTAATGCAATCAGCATCAGAGGACCATCTCTTTTTACAACAGGTTTGATTATACTATGCCTGTTTCCTGTTGTCAAGGCTTTTTCCTTTCCTGCACAATTTTTCAGATAAAATATTCCACTTCCCTTGGCTGGCTGTAATTGTCTTCCAGATATGCGCAGACAGAAGATGCATCAAAAGTTCTTGCCTGCTCCGGACAGACTCGAACACAACGCATACAATTTAAACATTTCTCCTGGTCAATTTCCAGTGTTTCCATAGAAATGGCATTTACCGGACATTTCTGCACACAGACCTTACAACCTGTACATGCTTCTGCATCAAAAGCCTTACCCACTGGCTTCATGGTCTTTGGCTCTGGAAACGGATTTCCCGGCATCTCTGCCTCCAAAAGGCCATTTTCTTCTGCCTGCTCCAGCTTTTTCTTGATTGCTACAGCAAATTTCCGGAATACTTCTAAATCCTTTTCCCCCGGTCTTCCCGCTCCCAGCTTTGGGGCATAGATATGAGGAATCACCGGGTCAATGGCGCCAATGCAAACAAAGCCCTGTTTCGAAAGAAGTTCCTTCATCTGTGCCAGCGTATCATCATAATGGCGGTTTCCGTAAGCAGCCATTAAAATACAGGGTGTCCCGTTTCCTCGAAGAGAAGAAAAGATGCCCCCTTCTACCCGCGGAAGCTGTCCTCCATACACAGGGGCTGCTGCCACCAAAAGCTCCTGTTCTCCAAACATATGCTTTTGTTTTCTGAATTTCCGTCTGGTTAAATCCAAATATACCGGATTCTGGGTCAGGCAGCTCATAAGCATCTCTGCTGCCTTTTTTGTCCCCTCTGTGGGGCTGAAATAAGCGGCTGTAACTTTTCTGCTTTTAGAGAGCAAATCCGGTCTGCGTTCCCTTGTCCGAATCACAGACTGCTCCAGACGCCATGCTTCAATCTTTCTGTGATCTCCTGCAAGCAGCACAGAGGGAACCTTTTTCCCTCTCCATTCCTCTGGTCTGGTGTAATGGGGATATTCCAGCAGATTATCCTGCATGGATTCAAACTGAGAGGATTCTTCATTGTTTAAAACTCCTGGCACAAATCTGGAAATGGCGTCAATCATAACAGAGGCTGCCAGCTCGCCTCCGGTCAGCACATAATCTCCAATAGATACATAATCTGTCACCACTTCTTCCAGCACTCGCTCATCAATGCCTTCATAATGTCCGCAAAGGAAAATCAGTTCCTCCTCCATTGCCAGTTCCTCTACCATAGTCTGGCGGAATACCTGCCCCTGTGGGGTAAGATAAATACACCGCGGCTTTTTTCCCCGGCTGGCTGCCAGAGAATCCCTTCTCACAGACTCATACGCTCGATAGACCGGCTCTGCCTGCATGACCATGCCTGCGCCTCCGCCATAAGGATAATCATCTACACGCATGTGCTTATTGTCTGAAAAATCACGAATATTCACCGTATGAAGAGAAATTTTTCCGCTCTTTAAAGCTCTTCCCGTAATGCTGGTACTTACTGTACTTTCAATCATTTCCGGAAACAGCGTCAGTACATGATATTTCATTTCTCTCCTCCTAGCATAAACCCTTTAGCAGATGAATGGTCATTTTTCCATACTCCACATCTACTTCTTTGATACAGTCCTTAATAGCAGGAACCAACACCTCTTTTTTCTCTGTTGTGTAAATGACATACACATCATTGGCGCCTGTTTCCATCACGTCCTTTAATTCCCCGAAAAGAGTACCGTCCTCTAAAAAGACCTCCATGCCAATCAAATCTGCAATGTAATATTCATTTTTCTTAAGAGGTACTGCAAATTCTCTGGTCACATACAGGCTCTTTCCCTTATAGGGCTCTATCTCATTAATATCGTCCACATCACGGAATTTGAGAATGACAAACTGCTTGAAATACTTCACTCTCTCAATTTCCAGCTCGCACAATTCTTTTCCCGTATCCAAAAGCACACTTTCCAGGTAATCAAATCTGTGTGCGTCATCTGTGGTGGGGTAGACTTTAACCTCGCCCCTGATGCCATGTGTGGTGGTAATCACACCTACCTGCAATAAATCTTCCATTTCCATATGCTCCTTTATTTCCCAGAAAAGCAAAAAGGGGGCTGTCACACCTTAAAATGCGACAACCCCTTTCCTGGTTGTTATTACTGTAAAATATCTACAACTACTTTTTTCTCACTTTTGGAGGAAGCTGCTTTCACAACAGTACGGATAGCCTTGGCAATGCGACCCTGACGACCGATTACCTTACCCATATCAGCAGGTGCAACCTTAAGTTCCAAAAGAACAGCGTCATTTTCTTCTGTTTCCGTCACAACGACTTCTTCAGGAGAATCCACAAGAGATTTTGCAATTACTTCTACTAATTCTTTCATTACAAATCACCTCCGGATTATTTTTCGATACCAGCCAGTTTGAAGATTTTAGCAACAACCTCTGTTGGCTGTGCGCCGTTTGCAAGCCATTTTTTAGCTGCTTCCTCGTCTACTTTGTATACGCTTGGTTCCTGAGTTGGGTCATATGTTCCAATCTCTTCGATGAATCTTCCATCTCTTGGGGATTTGGAATCTGCAACAATGATTCTATAGAAAGGAGCTTTCTTCTGTCCCATTCTTCTTAATCTGATTTTTACTGCCATTTCTTTCACCTCCTGGTTTTTTCATAAAGTTTCATATATGTTAAAAGGGAAGTTTAAATTTTCCTCTTTTACCACCTTTGCCGCCCATTAATCCGGGCATCTGCTTCATCATTTTCTTTGCCTGCTCAAACTGTTTTACCATACGGTTGACTTCCGCCACATCAACGCCTGCACCCTTTGCAATCCGGTTTTTTCTGGAAGGACTTAAAATCTCCGGGTGAGAACGCTCCCTCGGAGTCATGGACAGGATAATCGCTTCTTTTCTTGCCATATCCTTTTCATCTACCATGCTGTCCAAATCCTTTATCTGAGAACCAACGCCGGGAAGCATACTCAGCACACTGGACAACCCGCCCATGTTTTTCATCTGATTCATACTTTCCAGATAATCGTCAAAACCAAAGGAATTTTTGCGGAATTTCTGTTCCATTTCCCTGGCTTTTTCCTCGTCTAAATTTGCCTGGGCTTTTTCAATCAGGCTCATGACATCACCCATACCTAAAATACGGGAAGCCATGCGCTCTGGGTAAAACTGCTCTAAATCGGAAAGCTTTTCGCCCATACCTACATATAAAATGGGTTTTCCGCTGATAGCCTTTATGGAAAGCGCTGCACCGCCTCGGGTATCGCCATCCATTTTGGTAAGGATTACACCATCAATGCCTACCTTTTCTCCAAAGGTTTCCGCTACATTTACCGCGTCCTGTCCGGTCATGGCATCAACTACCAAAATAGTCTGATCCACGGTCAAAGCTTCCTTGATATCAGCAAGCTCCTTCATCATATCTTCATCAATATGAAGGCGTCCTGCCGTGTCCAAAATCAGAACATTGTACTTTTCATTCCTGGCATGCTCATAAGCTGCTTTGGCAATATCCACAGGACTGTTTTTATCTCCCATGGAAAACACCTCCACACCCTGTTTTTCGCCGTTTACCTGAAGCTGCTTAATTGCAGCGGGGCGGTAAACATCACAGGCAACCAGAAGAGGCTTTCTTCCTTTGGATTTCAGCTTTCCTGCCAGCTTCGCAGTAGTTGTGGTCTTACCTGCACCCTGAAGCCCTACCATCATCAAAACAGTGACTTCATTGCCTGGCTTTAAGGCAATCTCTGTTGTTTCACTTCCCATTAAGCGGACAAGTTCTTCATTTACAATCTTAATAACCATTTGCCCCGGATTCAGACCAGACATAACGTCCTGTCCAATAGCCCGCTCCTGCACAGCTTTCATAAACTGCTTTACAACCTTAAAGCTGACGTCTGCTTCCAGAAGCGCCATTTTTACTTCCTTTAAAGCAGCCTTTACATCGGCTTCGGTCAAACGGCCTTTTTTTCTTAAATTCTTAAATACATTCTGAAGTTTGTCTGTTAAGCTCTCAAATGCCATGTGTTATAACTCCTCTAAGATTTCCTGAGAAATACTTTCCACCTGGGAAACCAGTTCCTGTCTGCTAAGATTTTCACATTCTCTGCTCAGCCTGTGAATACGATGGACCTTTTCTTTAATATTCACAAACTTTTCTACCAGATGCAGCTTTGCCTCATAATCCTGCAAAGCCTTGTTGCAGCGCTTGATATTATCATGCACGCCCTGACGGCTGATGCCCAGCTCGTCTGCCACTTCACTCAAGGAGTAGTCATTTAAAACCACATCTTCGTAGATTCTTCTCTGGTGGGCTGTCAGAAGCTCTCCATAGAAATCATACAGCAAAGTCTGCTCTACAAATTTTTCCATTCGCAATCACCTTGGTTATCATACAACAAGATTCCATAGCTGTCAAGTACTTTTTATTGACAAACTTTTGTTCGTATTTTCCCTCTTGCATTCATTCTCCGTATACTTCTATTTACACTCATGGTTTTCTAATATATAATCAAGACATACGAAAAATCAGCCTGTAACCACACGGCGCAATCCCGTCATAGGGCAGAAAGGACTCTCTTATGAAAAAAATCGTTGGAATTATTGCAGAATATAATCCTTTTCACAGGGGACATGCCTATCATATAAAAAAAGCAAAAGAATTGGCCAATGCAGACTGTACAGTGGTTCTGTTAAGCGGTGACTTTGTCCAGCGCGGCGCTCCTGCCATTCTCCCCAAACACACAAGGGCGAAAATGGCGCTTTTAGGCGGCGCGGATATTGTGCTGGAACTTCCCTCCTTTTATGCCTCTTCCAGTGCAGAATACTTTGCCAGAGGCGCGGTGGGGATTTTTCATGCTCTCGGCTGTATTGATGCCCTTTGCTTTGGCAGTGAAGAAGGAACCATAACACCCTGTATGGAAACCGCCAAAATCCTCGTGGAAGAGCCGACAGCCTTTCAGAATACTTTAAAAGAACATCTGAAATCCGGTCTTTCTTTTCCCTCTGCCCGAAAAGCGGCCCTTCTTGTCTGCTACCAAAAACAGTCTTCCCTTAGCAGGGACGAACACTTTTTAGATTCGCCTAACAACATTCTGGGAATTGAATACTGTAAGGCGCTGCTCTCTCTTAACAGCGCCATAGAACCTATAACAGTAAAACGGGAAGGCAGCAGCTACCATGCCCAGGAACTGACAGACAGCTACCCCAGCGCCTCTGCCATTCGTCAGACCCTTGCCAAACCATCCCAAACCGAATTTGGGCAGGCAACGTCCGACTCCTTTGACTTCTCTTTATCCGCCCTTTGGAAACAGGTGCAGCCGGAAGCCGTAGCTGCTTTTTCCCGGAATTTTTCAAAAGAAGATTTTTTAACGGAAGACGATTTTTCTCTTCTCTTAAAATATAAGTTGATGAGCAGTACGCCCCAGACCTTATGTCAGGCTGCAGACATGTCCCCGGAACTTGCACAGCGGATTTTGAACTGCTTAAATGAGTTTCGCTCCTTTTCCCAGTTTGCAGCTCTTTTAAAGACAAAGGAGCTTACCCGTACCAGAATCAATCGGGCGCTGTTGCATGTGCTTTTGGACATTTCCGCAGATTTGCCTTCCCGCACGCCCGGCTATGTCCGATTGCTGGGATTCAACAAAAATGCTTCCGGATTTTTAAAAACTGTGCAGAAAAGTGCCTCTCTGCCCTTGCTTACAAAAGCAGCCGATTACAAAAGACTTCTGCCAAAGGAAGAAGTCCCTGTGTTTGAAAAAGACATTTTTGTTTCCAACCTGTATCAATCTGTGTTAAATATAAAAAAACAGACTGCTTTTACACATGATTTGCAAAAGCCGCCTGTCATTTTATAAAAACAGGTTATGTTTCCAACAATCCGGAAGTCTTACGCAGTTTTTTCCTGTCTGTCGGCAAAAGATTCTGATACCGGTAAACACTGAGCAGCAGCCCCAACACCATATAGGACAGAAAAAGATTGGAACCTCCGGAAGAAATCAAAGGCAAAAAGCTTGACGCTCCCGGCAAAATCCCCACAGACATCAGGATATTCAGCAAGGTCATAAAAAGGAAAAACAGCCCTCCGGCATACCCTACCATAGTCCCCAGCTCATTTTTCTGCTTTCTTGCCATATGCAGACCTTTCATAGACAATGCCAGAAGAAGGGCTGCCACCAAAATTGCTGCCATAATCCCATAGCTGGTTCCTAAAAAGCCAAATACCAGATCATTGTGATAGGCCGGATTTTCCTGACCGGTTGTCTGTACAAAACCCAGAGATATGGAATTTATATAGTGCAGGATTCGTTCTGTCTGATAAGAGGCAAACCAGTGCAGACGGATTCCCAGTCCCAGGAAAACCACCGGCAATAACAAGGCGATACCCCAAAAGCCCCCCAAAAATACTCCCTTCTTTACAGAAAACCAGCCTTTGCATATTGCTGCCGTTAAAAGACAGCTCTGTACCAGAAACAGAAAAAACGCCTGGAAAAGATTGGGCAAATAAAAAGCCAACACCACAGGAAGTAAAAGCCACAAAATACATTTCAAAACCCCTGCTCTTCCCTGCCCGTAATATTGATATAAAATACCTGCATACAGCGGAATTGCTAAATATAAAAGAGCGGAAATCGAAATTGTCCCCAGTCCCGGTAAGCTTATCCAACGATTTGTGCCATTGATACTCACAGAAAAAAACAATCTGGATAAAATCCAAAGCACTCCGCCAGTCAAAGCCAGAATCCTGGCATGTTTTCCTAAAAAACTATAGTCCAGTCTGTATATAAAAAGCATCAGACAAAATCCGCCCAATACACAGAAAACGTGCTTAAAAATATAACTGCTCCCCAAGTCCCGGTTCTGCATTCCTATCACAGTCTGCACTCCGATTCCCAAAAGACTGATAATTCCAATCATCACTACCATGAACCAGCATATCTGCGGCTTATGCAAGGCGTCTAAAGAAACTCCTGTTTCCACCGGATTCCCCATATCCTGTACCGCTGCATAAACTGCCTCTTCCCGATTCATGCCTGAAGAAATATTTTCTGCAATCTGTTCCTCCAAATGTCCGCGCAACTCTGCTTCCACCAACTTTTTTGCCTGCTTGCAGCGTATCTGTTCCAACACCTTCTGTAAATATTCTTCCATTTTCACCCCTCCAATCGCAAAACGCTGGTTACTGCCTGTGCATATTCTTTCCACTCTTCTTTTTTCTCTAAAAGCTGCTTTCTTCCCTCCCGGGTAATGCTGTAATACTTCCGCACCTTGCCCTGTATTTCCTGTTCATAAGCCCTGAGAAGATTTTTCTCCTCCATGGCATGTAAAAGAGGATAAAGTGTGCCCGCCTTTAATTCAAACACATTCTGAGAACGCTGTCTGAGAGTAGAAATCATCTCATATCCATACATATCCTTTTCTGACAACAGCTTCAAAAGCAACATACTCATACTTCCGGACACCAAATTTTTACTGACTGCCATAATACACCTCCTGTAAAACATTATATAGACTATCTATATATAGATTAACTATATAATATATCGGCTATCTATCTATGTCAAGAAAATTTTGATTTTTCCTTTGACTATTTTCCAAATCTATGCTACAGTTTTTCTATCATGAACCGAAAGAGGTGAAAAGATGATTATTTTTTCTTGCAGATAACAATTTACTACTTACGCGCAACTATCCATTTGGCATTTTTGCGCTCTGCTGCAGGAAAATATTCGTCTTTTTCTCCTTTTATACAGATATTGTCTGTGTCTTCTTCCAGAGGACATAGCTTTTGTACCATAAAATGAGCTGCCGGATTTTCATTTCCTGCAGCTCATTTTGTTCTATAAAGGAGGAACTGACCATGTCCATGGTAAAAGTAGAAAATCTCACCTTTTCCTACCCTTCCGGTTCTGAAAATATTTTTGAAGATGTCAGTTTTCAATTTGATACAGACTGGAAGCTGGGATTTGTAGGAAGAAACGGCAGGGGAAAAACAACCTTTTTGAAGCTTTTGCAAAACCAATATTCTCCTCCTGGCTTACTAATTTCAAACGCCAACAGGATTTTGAAACCGCCAAAACACAAAAACTGAAAAAAGACCGATTGGCTCTTCGGGGAAAAACGGCAGCGGAAAGAGCAGCCTTTTAAAGCTCCTCACAGGCGCAGAAATCCCCCACACCGGAACTTTTTGTGCAGATTCTAATCTGCTTATTTCCTATGTTCCCCAGAACACCTCTTTTTTAAAGGGAAGTCTTTCCGACTTTGCCCTTCAATATCATATAGAGGAAAGTCTTTTCAAAACCATTCTGCGAAAACTGGACTTTGAACGCACACAGCTTCAAATGGATATGCAGCTTTTGTCAGAAGGACAAAAAAAGAAAGTTCTGATTGCAAAAAGCCTTTGTGAACAGGCGCATTTATATGTGTGGGACGAACCTTTAAATTTTATTGATATTTATTCCCGTATGCAGATAGAAGAACTTCTGCTGGAATTTACACCTGCTATGATTTTTGTAGAGCATGACCAGACCTTCTGCCGCAAAATTGCCACAAAGACGTTGGATTTACAATAAAAACAAAATACGGAGGAAATAGAATATGGCACCTTTAAAAATCGCCATACTCTGTGCAGGAGATGATGAATTTGCACCTTCTGGCTTACCATCTCCCAATTCCTCCCTTCTTTTTACTTTCCAAGGGTTCTAACAAATTCCAAGCGCTGCTTTTGCCAGAAGATCCACTGCCTCATTGAGTTCTACTCCGCTGTGTCCTTTTACCTTATGAAAAACAACGCGTACCTTTTTCAGGCTGTCAAAATACTGCTTATATCGAACAGTTCCAGGTTTGTTGCGCTTCCATTCCCCGGTGGCCCAGGATTCAATTCCCTGGTAATCATAGTACAAATGCAAAAGAGGAATTTCATGTTCCTCGCAATATGTCATGGCAGCCATAGCTCCTTCCAGCTCCCCTGCCACATTTCGCATGCTCACGTCTTCGCCTCCGTAAAAGGCCTTGCTCATCTCTATACGTTTTCCCTGCCACAAAAGGATACAGCCGTAAGAATAGCCTTGCTTTACATTGTCAAAGCTTCCGTCCACATAAGCCGTGCAGCCCTCTGCCTCTTCTTCCTCTGTCAGCGGCAAATTCGCCTCATTCCCTGTCAGATAGGATTCTGCTTCCTGCAGAGTGGGAAAACTTTTATACTGCGCACCCGGAAAACCGTGTACATTTTTTTTACATTCCTCCCAGGTCAGAAAAATCCCTGTGGTCTTTCCTTTTTTTACTGCATATACTTTTTTTGCCATTTTCTCTACTCCTGTTTTTTATCTGGCCGAAAGCCCTCGAAAATCCAGGCATCAAACTGCCCTCTGCAGCGCTCCAGCTGCTGCCTGCTCTTTACTGTCCACGCAAATGCCGGACAGCCAAAGAGATGTCTGCAAATCCACAGAGATATCCCATGTGCACTTCTGCAGTCATAGGCAATAAAATCCGGTTTGGTGAGAAAGTTCAAAAGCAGATGCCGCATAATATAATACTGAGGGCTGTGCCAGCCTTCTTCCTTCTGATAATTCATAGAAAGCTGCCCTCTGCATATCTGCGGTCTGTTTTTTCGATACCACAAAAGCACCTGGGGATAAAAGGATTCAATACAATATTCTCCCCGGTAATTTTGCAAAATTTCGTCCGTCTTTGCACAGATATCACTTTTATCCTTATACTTCAACTCAATAATCAGAGGGACTTTTCCGTCCACCACCTTTAAGACATCTTCCAGAAGAGGAATTCTCTCCTTTGAAAAAAAGATGGGATACCTCTGCAGTTCCTCATAAGTACATTGATTCACCTCTTTTTGTACATTACAGTTTCTCCGCAGATGAAAATCATGGGTTACAACCACCTGATTGTCTTTTGTAAGCTGCACGTCCAGTTCAATCCCATATCCTGCCTTCACTGCCTTTTCAAAGGCTGCAAGGGAATTTTCAGGCGCATTGCCTGCATTGTTGTGAAGTCCTCTGTGTGCATAATAAATTTCCCGGCTCCTTTTGGGTCTTTGAAATATTCTGGGCATGACAAGCGCCAGATACCCCAGACCTGCATATCCTGCTATTTTCTTTCCGTTCATAACTAATCCTCCACATCAAAATGCTCTAACATGCTTTTTTTCTCCTTTGGCCTGCTGTCCCCATGGTGTACCATACTCATGGTAATCATAGCCAGACAGGTAAAAATACAGGCATAAGGGAAAAGTATCTTATAAGAAATATGCTGCATCAAAAATCCGGAAAATACCGGAGTAAAAATCTGTGCTGCCATGGAAAAGGTATAATACACACCCGTATACTTTCCCACATCTCCCAGAGAGCAGATTTCCACTACCATGGGAAGGGAATTGACGCTGACCGATGCCCAGCCCATGCCAATCAGCACAAATCCTACATTGATTGCCGGGTGATAGACCGGAAAAAATGCTGCTGCCAGGTAGCTGATAAGCAAAAGAACCAGACCGCCCTGAATACATTTCTTTCTCCCGAATTTTTCTGAAAGGATTCCAATAGGAATATAACTGAAAATCGCTGCCACAGTGGCTACCATCAGGCAGTCTGCAAAGCCGCCGCCTTCTAATTTCCAGACCTTTACCGCATATCTGGAAAAGGCGGTCGTTACTGCATTATAAGCTGTAAACCAGAAAAAAATGGAAATCAGTATCATATACAAACTTTTCTTCACAGCTTTCGGAAGTTGGCTGGTACGGTCTGCCACTTTTTCTCCCAGCACCTTCTCCTCCTGTATTTCCTCTGCCGCAATCTGTGCAGCCAGCTTTTTCTCCTTCACAGTAAACAGCAAAAACAAAACAGCTGCTGCCATAATCAGAGCAACGCCTGCAAATACCCCTGTATAATCCGGCCGCCTGCCACCCTTTACCAAAAAGCTGATAAGCAAAAGAGTATATACACCGCCTATGGCTCCCATCAAATTGATTACAGCATTTGCTTTGCTTCTTAAATGCTTTGGCGTCAAATCCGGCATCAGAGCAACAGCAGGCGAACGGTAAAAGCCCATGGAAACCAGCAAAATTGCCAGACAGGCCACAAACATAACAAAATTTTCTGTACGGTCAGCCACCGGGAGCAGCAAAAGGAACACGATGGATACACAGGTTCCGGCCAGAATAAAAGGCGTTCTCTTTCCAAGAGGTGTATTCACCTTATCAGAAAGTGTCCCGAAAAAGGGAAGTAAAAATACAGCCAGCACATTGTCGGCTGCCATAATCATTCCTGTAAAAGTTTCATTCAGATAAAAGGTATTCTGCAAAATCAAAGGAATCAGATTGTCATACATCTGCCAAAAGGCACAGATTGACAGAAATGCAAGGCCGATAAAAAAGGTACGGCGGTAATTCAGTTTTTCCATAGTGTTCCTCCCCTGAAGTTGCCCATTAGGCATTTTTATAGGTCTATCTTATCACAGTAAAAAGGGAAAATACAGAAAATTTTAGGTAAAATCAAAAAATTCAAAAAAAGCTGCCGCAGAAAACAGCAATCAGAAATATCCCCTGATAGATGCTTCATGCGACAGTCCTTTTTCTTTGCCTGGATATTAAATTCTCGCTACGCCTGTTTTCTTTGCTGCCTCTGCCACAGCCTTTGCCACAGCAGGAGCCACTCTCTTGTCAAATGGATTCGGAATAATGTAATCCGGAGATAATTTATCCTCTTCCACTAAATCTGCGATAGCGTAGGCAGCAGCCACCTTCATCTCGTCATTGATATCTTTTGCACGAACGTCTAAAGCGCCGCGGAAGATGCCCGGAAATGCCAGAACGTTATTAATCTGGTTCGGGAAATCACTTCTTCCGGTTCCCACAACAGCCGCGCCAGCATTTTTTGCCAGCTCCGGCATGATTTCCGGTGTAGGATTTGCCATTGGGAAGAGAATTGGATTTTCTGCCATATTTCTGACCATTTCCTCTGTTACGGTTCCAGGAGCAGATACGCCGATAAAGACGTCAGCACCCTTTAATACCTCTTCCAGAGTGCCTTTTTCCATGTTCTGATTGCAGATTTCTGCCATTTCCTGCTTCTCAGCATTTAAATTTTCGCGGCCTTTATAAATAGCGCCCTGTCTGTCGCACATTACCACGTTTTTCAGTCCCAGGCTGACTAACAACTTAATAATGGCAATTCCTGCTGCACCCGCGCCGGAAGTTACCACCTTGATTTCATCTAATTTCTTACCTGTAAGCTTCAGGGCATTAATCAAAGCCGCTGCTGTTACCACTGCTGTTCCGTGCTGGTCGTCGTGGAAAATGGGAATATCACAGCATTCCTTTAATTTTCTTTCGATTTCAAAACATCTGGGCGCAGAAATATCCTCCAGGTTTACGCCGCCAAAGCTGCCTGCTAAAAGGCTTACGGTTTTTACAATTTCATCTACATCTTTGGAACGTACGCACAGAGGAAACGCGTCTACGTCGCCAAAGGTTTTAAACAGCGCGCACTTTCCTTCCATAACCGGCATACCGGCTTCCGGTCCGATATCTCCAAGCCCCAGAACTGCAGTACCGTCTGTAACAACAGCTACCATATTGCCGCGGCGTGTGTATTTATAGGATAAATCCACATCTTCTGAAATCTTCAGACAAGGCTCTGCAACTCCCGGTGTATAGGCAACAGACAATTCCTCCGGGGTGCTGATTTCTGCTCTGCTGATAACCTCAATTTTTCCCTTCCACTGCTCATGCTGTTTTAATGCAAATTCTTTTTTGTCCATGGTTTTAATCTCCTTTTCTATGTGTATTTTATGTTTTACTGTTCTTTTACCTGAACCCAGAACTCCTTCAAAAGCTCCACGGAATGGTTCATGGCTTTTTCTTCTTCCTCATTCATGGGTATCTGAAAAGCTGCCTCAACACCTTCCCAGCCTACCCGGCAAGGAAGAGATACCACGGCTCCTGCCCATGCTCCAAAGCTGTCGTCCAGCCTGTGTGCCACCGGAAGAATAGCGCTGTCGTCTTTCATAATGGTTTCTACAATAGTGGAAACTGCCATTGCCACACCGTAAAAGGTTGCGCCCTTTAAGCCGATGATTTCTGCACCGCCGTTTTTGGTATGTTCTGCCAGTTCTTCTTTATCCAGAACAACCCCTGTCTGGCTGGCATATTCCTCTAAAGGAAAGCCGCCCACCGTTGCAGAACTGAAAACTGCCACCTGACTGTCCCCGTGTTCTCCTACGATATATGCCTGAATATCCTCTACATTCACATGAAGTCTGGCGCTTAAGTTATAACGCAGTCTGGCTGTATCCAGAGAGGTTCCGCTTCCGATTACCCGATTTGCAGGAAGTCCGGAGGTTTCCAAAACTGCCATGGTGGTAATATCTGCTGGATTGGAAACTACCAAAATCAGAGGGTTTTCTGCATATTTCATAATATTTTCCGTAATGCTCTTTACAATAGATACATTGGTTTTTGCCAGCTCCAGACGGGTCTGCCCCGGTTTTCTGGCAATTCCGGCTGTGATAATAATAATCTGCGCGTCCCTGCACTCCTCATAGCCGCCCTGCCTTACCCAGACCTGCTTATGAAAGCTGGTTCCATGGGCAATATCAATGGCTGCTCCCTTTGCCCGGTCTTCATTTACATCAATCAGGACAATATCATTTGCCTGCACTCTTACCATTAAGGTATAGGCAATAGCTTCTCCTACATTTCCGGCTCCTACGACTACAATCTTATCTCTGTGGGTATTTCTCATACGTTTGTACTCCTTTTCTGTTCTGTAAGTCTTTCTGTAATGTCCTGTTTCTTGGGAGGCGCCCGTAACCCACTTTGCATAGCGCCGGTTGCTTTTCTTCCGGGACGTCTGTATTCCCGGATTCTGTAACCACAGTCCTCATTTCCTTCTCTTTTTCCCCCGGTCTGCTGCCAGATGGGCTGCTGCTTCCAGGAAGAAGTCGTGGTTTTTCCTTTTTTCACTATCTGGAAAAGCAACTTGGCTTTTTTCTGCGTCAGCGTCTGTTCTCTTTCCCCGGTCTGCTGTTCCAGTCCCTTTGGGATTACCTGCAGAAATATTTTCTCCTGCGTACCAACAAAAGCAGTCTGCACAAAAAGAAGCATGAAAAGAAATGTCCACGTCAGTATCCGTCTTCTGCCCTTCATGTGTCCACTCCTTTCCCGCCTGTTATGCAAAACTGCTTTATCCAGCTTGTTAAAAAATTCACTTTTTACGAAATTTTAGCATAAAGTTTTTCGGGTGTCAATTCTTCTTTTTTTCCAAATCTCCTTCTCGTTTCTCCAAATCCATCTGGATTCCCTCTAAAAAAGGAACCATCACACTCCCCGTTCTTTTTAAAAACCACTGAGGAGCAAGCTCACTGTATTTAAAATGCTTTAATCCCCCATTTTGTCCCCGCTGCCAGAAACCATACATCTGCTCAAAGGGCATGTAATAGATTTTGTCCCTGTGTGCAAAATAGAGAATCAGAAAGGCGATTCCCTCCTGGGCTTCAAAATCCTTCATAAACTCCACCTGGTGGGCATGAATATTCTGCAGGGGAAAATTGTCGCTGTTGCATTCCTTTGCATCAAAACAGACCGGAATCCCCTGTACAGCCCCGATATAGTCCACCGTACTTTTTTGGTCAAAATAAGCCAGGGTAATGTGTCTGCTGCTCTGATCAATGCGAACCGGAGTAATAGGCGTAGGCACCTTTTGAATCAGCGCCAGCCTTTTCTCCCGATACTGCTGACAGGTGCGGTTAATCAGCTCCTCCAGGGTAGAACCGCGAAGCCCTCTGGAACTCCATGTTGCCATACTGCCGCCTTTCTACTTGAGAACCTCAATACCCGGAAAATACCGAAGCACTGCTTTTCCCAGTATTTTTTCTTTTTTCACATAGGGATTGTCCCACATACGGGAATCCTTGGAATTATTCCGGTTATCCCCTAACATAAAATAACACCCTTCCGGCACGGTGTAAGGACCATAATCTCCCACCGGTGTTTCCGGGGTAAAACTGTCATCAAGAGGAGTTTCCGAGCCGTCAATATACACTTTTCCTTCACGGATTTCCACAGTTTCTCCGGGAAGTCCAATGACTCTTTTAATAAATCTCTGGCTTTCATCGTCCGGATATTTAAAAATTACAATGTCAAATCGCTCCGGTTCCTCAAACAGATAAGCCAGACGGTTTCCGAATATCCGATCCCCTGTCATAATGGTTTCTTCCATAGATTCTGAAGGAATCACTGCATTAATCAACAGGAAATTATCTACGATTAAAACCACAATGACAACAAAAAGAATCATTTTCACATACTCCCACAGTTCCTTCCACAGGGATTTTCCCTTAAATGGTTTACTCATCGCTTCATCTCCTCTATCTTTATCCCCTTTAATACGTCTTGAAACAGCTTTGGCACAGGCGCTGTCACATCCCTTCCTGACAGCTTTTCTAAAGCGCCTTCCATTTGGGAAAATTCCAGCTTCCATGCATGCAAAAGCTGATGCTGTACTCCATATTTCCTTCGATACACTTCATTCACTTTTGCATCTCCGTACTTAAAATCCCCGATAACCGGGTGTCCCTCTCCCGCCAAATGGCTGCGGATCTGGTGAGAGCGCCCTGTAAGAAGCTGTACCTTTAAAAGGGTATCTCCGGTTTCTGAGACAGCTAGGGGCTCATATTTTGTTTCAATGGGCAGGCTTCCCTGCCTTTTCTCTCTGCAAAGGACAACACGGTTTCTCTTTTCATCTTTCCAGAGATATCCCCGGATATAGGCAGCTTTCCTCACCTCACCCTTTACCAGAGTCAGATAAAACTTGTGCATGCTTCGCTCCTGAAAGCACTGGGACAGCGCCTGCAGTCCCTGAACGGTTTTTCCTGCTGCCACCAGACCACTGGTATTCCGATCCAGGCGATTGCACACACCCGGACGAAAGGTACGCAAATCCTCCTCTGTCAGACTTCCCGTATCCAGCAGATACCCGGTCAGATATTCTACCAGGGATACGTCCTCTTTTTCTGCCTTTTGGGACAGCATACCCACCGGTTTATTGATAAAAAGCACCTGATCGTCTTCATAGACAATATCAAGGGCTGTTTTTTCTCCCTGCTTCACTGTTCCGCAGAATTTTTCCAGGGTTTCCTCAGAAAGAAAAAGTTTCACCACGTCTTCTTTCTGCAGCTTTTCACTTCCGTCTGCCTTTTTTCCGTTTAAGGTAATGTTTTTCTTGCGAAGCATTTTATAAATAAAACTTTTTGGCGCTTCCTTTAAATATTTTCCCAGGAACTTATCCAACCTCTGTCCGCTTTCCATTTCTTTTATAACTAATTGCTTCATACTTTCTCCTAAAGGGAAATTGCCTGAATCACACGCATAATTTTCCCGTTTCTCGTAAGCTCCGGCTCTGACGGATCGGGACGGAATTTAATATCCTTTTCCAAAGACTCTCTGTGCTCCCACATGGAATCCAGCCGGGTTGTATAATCATTCAGCCTTGTAAAAATTTTCACGCTCACATAAAATCCGTTCTGACGAAGAATATCCTGAATGTGCTTTTCTACAAAGGCAGTGTCTGTCTTTGTCCTGCTGGTATATCCTACAACCGTGTTGCCGCACACAGCAATAGAATCCACAAAGGACTGTTTTTCATAAGCAGAAATAACCAGCTCATAGGAACAAGTCAGTCCTTTCTTATGCTTTTCAATCTGCTCATAGTCTTCCTGCTTCATGGGCTTTTGCATATACATCATAATCATGCCCACTGCAAACTTACAGGCAGGCAGACAGGCCACAACCGCCACAACGGTAAACACCGTATTTCTGGTTCTGTGTATATATAAACCTGTAAAAAATACCAGCAAAGGCGCAATAAAGGCCAGTATGGTATACAGTGTCCGCTTTTTCTGCTGGCTTTTAATATATCCGTAATCCCCTTTCTGGATTTTTTTCTTTGTCTTACTCATGCTCTATCCACTCCTCTTTTGCTCTTATACATGATGTTTATCATGATTCTGTGGGGAAGAAGCTTACAGAAAATCTGCGTCACCCTCATAGAAATGCCGTATACCGAAAGCTCCCTGCCTTTCTTCCCGTCCTTTATGGCTTTCCTTACAACACTATGAGGAGAAGCAATAAAAGGCTTTTTAAAAGCAGGCATATGCTCTCTTCCACCCATTTTGTCCAGAAACGGAGTGTCTACAGGACCGGGACACACGGCTGTCACCCGCACCTGCCCCTTCAGTTCCCGCCTCAGGGCTCTGGCAAAGCTTAACACATAGGCCTTTGACGCCGCGTACACGGCAAAGCCAGGCTGCGGCACAAAGGCAGCGCCACTGGCAAGCAGAAGAATCTGTCCATTCCTGCAATAGGGAAGGCAAAGCCTTGTCATCAGGGTGAGCGCCGTACAGTTAAGCTGAATCATATTTTCCAAATCCCGGCACTCGGTTTTTGCCACTTCTTTTTGCGTCCCTGCTCCTGCACTGCACACCAGCCAGGAAATATGCGGCTTTTCCTTTTCTAAAACCAGCTTCAGACTGTCAAAAGACGCCTGCTTTGTCATATCTGTGGAAAAAATCCGCACACTGGGAACTTCTCTTTGCAGCGCCTCCAAAGCTGTCCTGTTCCTGGCAACTGCCCATATTTCCTCTATACAAGGCTCTTTTTTGGCAAGCTGCCGGACAAATTCCCGTCCCATACCGCAGGAGGCTCCGGTCACTATGGCAATGTTTTTTCTCATGTCATCACCTTTTTCCAGTTTTCTTTTTATGCACATTTCTTATAGACTTCTTCTTTCTGCTTCTGTCCTTTTTTTCTGTTCCCTGCCTTTTGAAATCCGAAGCCTTTTCTCTGTCCTGCTTCTGTCCGCCTCGCGGTCGAATCAGGCACTTCTTGTCAAAGCCGATTAAATCCTTTCTTCCGCATTTTAAAAGAGCCTCTTTTACCAGATTATAGTTTTCTGGATTTTTATACTGTAAAAGAGCTCTCTGCATGGCTTTTTCCTTTGTACTTTTGGGAACGTATACCTCTTTCCCGGTTCTCGGGTCAATTCCCGTATAATACATACAGGTAGACATGGTAGAAGGCGTAGGATAGAAATCCTGCACCTGCTCCGGCATAAAGCCCATATCCCGCACATATTCTGCCAGCTTAACCGCTTCCGCAAGGGTACAGCCCGGGTGAGAGGACATGAGATAGGGAACCACAAACTGTTTTTTCCCGGATTCTTCATTTGCCCTCTGAAATTTCTTTAAAAATTCCTCATAAACCTGATGCTCTGGCTTTCCCATATAATAAAGCACCTGGTCGGACACATGTTCTGGAGCCACTCTTAACTGTCCACTGACATGATATTTTGCCAGCTCCTGCAAAAACACAGGAGAAGGGTCTGCATTTACATAATCAAAACGAATCCCGGAACGGATAAACACTTTCTTTATCCCCGGCAGCTTCCGCAGCTTCCGAAGCAGCTCCAGATAATCCTCATGGTCTGCCTCCAGATTTTTACAGGGCTTTGGAAACAAACACTGCCGATTGGTACAGATACCCTTTGTCATCTGCTTTTTGCAGGACGGGTGACGAAAATCTGCGGTGGGACCGCCTACATCGTGAATATATCCCTTAAAGTCCGGCTGTTCCTTATAACTCTCTGCTTCTTTTAGGATAGATGTGTGACTTCTGGTCTGCACGATTCTGCCCTGATGAAAGGCCAGGGCACAAAAATTGCAGCCCCCAAAACAACCACGATTGCTGGTAATACTAAACTGAATCTCCTCCATTGCAGGAATTTTTCCCTGCTTTTCATACATAGGGTGACTGGTTCGCATATAAGGCAGGTCATATACCCGGTCCATTTCCTTTTGAGTCAGCGGCTTGGCCGGAGGATTCTGTACCACAAAACCACGGCTTCCGTAAGACTCTGCCAATACCTGTCCTGTATAGGGGTCTGTATTTTCATACTGTGTCCGGAAGCTCTCTGCATAAGCTTTCCTGGAAGCCAGAAGTTCCTCATAAGAAGGCAGCACAATCCCTTTTTTAGGTGCCTCCTTTGTTTTGTAAACCGTTCCTGGCACAAAGGTAACAGAGCTTACAGGAATCCCCTTATCTAACGCCTGGGCAATCTGCAAAATGCTGTGTTCTCCCATTCCGTAGGAAATCAAATCTGCTCCGGAATCCAGAAGCACGGAACGTTTCATAGTATCTGACCAGTAATCATAATGAGCCATTCTCCGGAGAGAAGCCTCAATGCCACCCAGAATTACCGGGGTGTCCTTATACGTCTGACGAATGAGATTTCCGTAAACCGTCACAGCCCTGTCCGGTCGCAGCCCCATCTGGCCTCCCGGGGAATAGGCGTCCTGTTTCCTGTGTTTTTTTGCCACGGTATAGTGGTTCACCATGGAATCCATATTTCCCGCAGAAACCAGAAATCCCAGCCTCGGCTCTCCAAACACGGCAATGCTCTCCTTTTTCCTCCAGTCCGGCTGGGCAATAACGCCCACCGAATATCCCTGACTTTCCAAAAGCCGGGTGATAATTGCAGCGCCAAAAGAGGGGTGATCTACATAGGCATCTCCGCTGATATAGACAAAATCCGGCTGCCAGATGCCCTTTTCCTCCAGTTCCTTCCTGGTTACCGGCAAAAATCCTCTGCTCATACACACGCTCCTTTTTGTCCTTCTCTTTCCAGAACTTCAAAATAATCCAGCACATACCAGTCTGCCAGCTCCCGTTTCTGCTTTTCCTGTTTTTTGCTGTAAGCGTCCTCTATGGCACAGACCTTCATACCTGCATTTTTCCCTGCCAGAATTCCCAGGGGTACATCCTCAAAAACCAGACATTTCTGCGGCTCTGCATGCAGACCTTTTGCCGTTTTTAAATACACATCAGGGGCAGGCTTGCTTTTCGGCACTTCACAGCAGGTAGTAATACAATCAAAATAATCCTCTATTTTATGCGCCCGTAAAACTTCCGTAATCAGCTCTCTGCTGTTGCTGGAACTGATTCCCACGGAAATTCCCCGCTGCTTTAATTCCTTTAAAAATTCCAGTGCTCCTGGCTTTAAAGATACCTCATTACAATATTTATCCCTGGACATACGAAGCCAGGTATCCTTAATCTCTTCCAAAGAATCCTCTATCTGAAACCGCTCCTTAAAAAACATGGCGGTTTCTGTAAAACCCATACCTTCCAGCTCCTCCTGAAAGGTATCCAAATCCTCAGGGACTGCAACGCCCTTTTCAGACAAATACTCCATATCAATGGTCTTCCACAGCCACATAGAATCCACCAGTGTACCGTCCAAATCAAAAATAACGGCTTTTATCTTCTCAAGCATGTTCTTTCAACCTTTCTGTTTCTTCCTGTGTTAAAGCCCGGTACTCTCCCGGAGCTAACCTCTCGTCCAGTTCCAGACTGCCCATGGACAGACGTTTTAAATACACCACGTCGTTGTCCACTGCCTGAAACATTCGCTTTACCTGATGAAACTTTCCCTCCCGAATCGTCAGAAACACTTCTTTTGGTTCCTGTCCGTGTCTTCTTGCCTCTGCAGGCATGGTCTTTTCTTTCTCTCCGATGTCCACGCCCCTTTCCAGCTGTTTCAAATCCCCTTCTGAAACAGGCTTTGCAAGCTTTACAAAATACGTCTTATCCACATGTTTTTTAGGAGCCAGAAGCTCATGCGCCAGCATACCGTCATTGGTAATCAAAAGCAGTCCCTCGGTATCCTTGTCCAGACGTCCCACCGGAAACAAATCCTTTCTCTTTTTGGAAACAAGCAAATCCAACACTGTTTTCTCCCACTTATCCTCTGTGGCAGACACCACGCCCTTTGGTTTATTCAACATGTAATATTCAAAGGCTTCGTAGCAAAGGCTTTTCCCCTGTACTTCCACCTGATCTTTTTCTGTATCAATCTTGTACTCCGGGCTTTTGACGCACACTCCGTTTACGGAAATTCCGCCTTTTCGGATTTGCTGCTTGACCTGCGATCGTGTTCCAATACCCATGTCTGCCAGATATTTATCCAGTCTGATTTTTCCCATTACTGTAATCTCCACCCTGCATAATACTTATTTTTCAAAATTCCACGCTCCAGCTTGCCAAAGCCCAGAGCAAAGCCGTCCACACATACAAGCTGCCAGCCCTTTTCTTTGGCAGGCTTTAAATCAGATACTTCTATGGTTTCTCCCTTTAAATATTTCACAGTCCGCACATCATCAGAGGAAAGACAGATACAGGAAGCAAAGGTATCTGGTGACAGCGCCATGGCAAGCGCCTGGCTGGGTTCAAAGCGTTTTTTCCTGCTTTCCCCTAAAAACAGTCCGGTTCTTAAATAGCGAAGCTTCGGAAGCCTGACCGTTCCCGGCAGAAAATACAGTCTGTCCTTTTCTGTATAAAAGCTTCCTTCAGAAAAGTCCAGAGACACCAACCTTAAAAACTCTTCTGCCTCCTTAGGAAGCTCTGTGGCGCTCTTTTTCTCTGCCTTTGTTTTTTCCTTCTGGGCTTTTTCTCCTTTTTTTCTCAGAAGAGCGGCAAAGTGTCCCTCTCCCGGCATCTTATGAGGAAAAATACGGATACAGAGGGACAGCTGTCTGTTTATTTCCTCGGAAGCATGTGCCAGAGGAAAACCTTTTGTAAAGCCTTCATACCATTTTGGCTGCATCACTTCCATATCCGGACAGGATTCCAGAAGATAGGCAATCACCTCTTCGTTTTCCTTTTTGGAAAAGGTACAGGTGGAATATAAAAGCATGCCTCCCGGCCTTAACATCTGCGCCCCCTGACAAATCAGTTCCTTCTGAATCCCGGCATAATATGCAGGGGGTTTTTCTTCCCAGTACTCTGCCATTTTCGGCTCTTTATGAAACATGCCCTCCCCGGAACAGGGAGCATCAATTAAAATTTTATCAAAAAATGACGGGAATTTTCCGGTAAGCCTTTTGGGGTCTTCACTTGTCACATAAATATTGGACAGACCTGCAAGTTCCAGATTCTTAAGCAATGCCTTTGCCCGGCTGTTGCTGATATCATTGGCAAGAAGAAACCCGGTTCCCTTCAGTCTTGCGCCAAGCTCCGTTGCTTTTCCTCCCGGTGCTGCACACAAATCCAGCACATAGTCCCCTTCTTGTATAGGAAGACGGCTGGCCGGGGTCATGGCGCTTGGCTCCTGCAGATAATACAGCCCTGCAAAATAATAAGGGTGTCTGGAGGGTGCCAGCTCCTTCGCGTCATCTGTATAATATCCATTCTCTATCCAGGGAATCTGTTCTCTTCCAAAAGGAGCCAGTGCTTCCCACTTTTCTTTTGTAAGCTTTCCTGTATTCAAACGCAGCCCCTGGCGAACCGGCTGTTCGTAAGTCTTTTCATACTCCTTAAACGCTTCGCCCAAAAGTGTGCGCATCTCTTGTTCGTAATCCTTCGGTAATCTTATCATATGTGCTAATTTTCCTCTATCTCTTCATATGTAAGAGCCTGTGCCCGATACCCTTCTGCCAGAATATCCAGTTCCTTATGAAACCTTTCCAGTTGTTCCAAATCCCCGGCTCTGTAAATGCGGTAAAATTCCTCCTGTATTTTTGCCACTTCCCGTTTATTGGAATAGTGATACAGATTTTCTATATTATTTAAAATGTCTGCCACCAGATTGGACTGATGCAACATGGAATTCTGTGCGTCCATAACCTCATTCCGCACGGAAGACATTTCTGCGTCCAACTGCAGTATAGAATCTGCTGCCCGACTCAGTCTTTTTGTCAGATGTACGGGCATATTTCCTTTGTACTTATACTGCAGGGAATGTTCAATAGTTGCCCAGAAATTCATTGCCAGTGTGCGAATCTGAATCTCTGCCCGGATTTCCTTTCGTCCCTCCAGAGTTTCTGTGGCATACAGAATAATCATGTGATAGCTGCGGTATCCGCTTTGCTTCATATGGGTCACATAATCCTTTTCCTCCAGCACCTGCATGTCGCTGCGCCTGCGGATCAGTTCTGCCACCTTTTCAATATCCTCATAAAACTGACAGATAATGCGGACCCCCGCAATATCCTCCACTTTCTCCTCCAGTTCGTCCCAGGAGATGCTCTTCTTCTGCATTTTTTCCAGAATACTGTTAATTGATTTGACTCTGCCTGTTACCTGCTCAATGGGAGAATATAAATCCTTTTCCCTGTGTTCTTTCTTCAACTGATTAAATTTCATAACCAGCTCTTTCACCGCAAGCTCATAGGGAATCAGCAATTCGCGCCATAAACGTATTTCCATAAAACCTTACTCCTTAACTATATCCATAAAGTATAGCATATTTTTTTTCTTTTTAATAGAAAAAATTTTTCTGCCTGTTCTGTAAAAACTGCAGTACCGGATACGGATTTAAAGCATGCTCCTTTTCTTTTGGTGTCTGTACATAGATACCCAAATGCAGATGCGGTGGAAATTTCCCCCTGGTTCCTTCCTCTCCATATCCCGTATCTCCCAGAAAACCCAGTACCTCTCCGGCTTTTACTTTTTCTCCCTTTTCAAAATCCCCGGCATAAGAGGACAGATGTGCATAATAAAAATATCCGCCTCCTGGACTGCGGATTCCCATGCGATATCCCCCCAGAGGCAGCCAGCCAATCTGCTCTACTACGCCGTCCGTAATGCTGAGAACAGGATAATATCCGCTTTTTTCTTCCTTCCCGAAAATATCGCAGCCTTCATGAAACCGTTCGCCTCCAAAATTCCGTTTCTGATACCAGGAATTTTCAAAGAAAAACTGCTGACTCTGTTCCCCTTTTCTCCCTGCCACGGGGAAACATTGCAAATCCTCCCAAAAGTTTCCGTAAAGCTGCATCTCTTCTGGAGAAATTTTCAACTGTTCAAATCTCTCTGTAGGAAGCCCCTTGTCCCGCAGCTCCTGCAGGGAAACCGATTCCCTTAAAGCTCCGGTTATCTGGCAGTTCAAAAAAAGGCAAAAGCACAGCCATAGCAGCCATTTTCGCAAAAAAATCCCCCCGTCTGCCCACAGTTCTTACCCATACATATCATTCTATGTGCCTACGGAGGAATTTATGACTCTTTTTATTTTATTCTTTTTAATACTTCCAGAAGATATTTCCATACCCTTTCTACAGAGGAAATAGAAAGTTTTTCTTCTGTGGTATGGATACTTTCCATATCAGGTCCTAAGGATACACAGTCCAGTCCCGGAATCTTTTCATAAAACAGACCGCATTCCAGACCTGCATGAATCACCTTGACCTCTGGATCTTTTCCGTACATTTCCTTAAACACTTCTACCATAACAGGACGAAGGGCAGAATCCTGACAGTATTCCCATGCCGGATAATCTCCTTCTGTATCAAAACTGCCGCCTAAAAATTCGGTCAGATACGCAATTTTATCTGCCAGAGCCTGTTTTGCGCTTCCTACAGAGCTTCGTACACTGGCTGTTCCGTACAGAGCCTCAGGTGTCAGACAGGTAACGCCCAGATTACAGGAAGTTTCCACCAGATTCTCAATAAATCCACACATCTTCTGAATTCCGTTTGGATAATGCAGAAGGAAAAACAGAACCTTTTCCTGGCTTACGGGATGCAGCACGGGTTCTGTTCCTTCCCCTGCTGCTTCCACAGTTACGGTAATCCCCTCGTCACTGCCTGTATATTCTTTTCTCAGTGTTTCTGTAAAACTCTCTGCATATGCACACAAAGTCTTTCCGTCCTCTTCGCCTGCAAGTACCAGAGCCTCTGCCTTTCTTGGAATGGCATTGTCTTTCTGTCCTCCGCAAAGCTCAGCCAGGGCATACTCTGCCTTTTCCTTTCCCTCATGGAGAAATCTGGCAAGCAGTATGGTAGCGTTTGCACGGTTTTTGTCAATCTCTGCACCGGAATGACCGCCCATAAGACCGGAAACCGTAATTTTCCATTTTTTCTCTGTATACTCCTGATATTTTACCGGAAGCTTTGATACAGCCGTCATGCCCCCTGCACAGCCAGCCCACAGATATCCCTCTTCCTCTGAATCCAGATTCAGCAGATATTTTGCCTTTAAAGGCGCAGTATCAAGCGCTGCCGCACCCAGAAGCCCGATTTCTTCATCTACAGTAATTACTACCTCTAAAGCCGGGTGCTGCAGAGTATTGTCCTCTAAAATTGCCAGGGCATAAGCCACAGCAATGCCATCATCGCCTCCCAGGGTTGTATCCTCTGCATAGATAAAATCCCCATCAATGCCAAGGCGAAGAGGATCCTTTGTAAAATCATGGTTGCTCTCCGGCTTTTTCTCGCATACCATATCCATATGCCCCTGCAGCATTACAGTAGGGGCATTTTCGTATCCTTTGGACGCCTCTTTAAAAATTACAACATTGTTGCTTTTGTCCTGAATACAGCGAAGCCCCTTTTCTTTGGCAAAGTCTGCCAGATAGTCACTGATTGCTTTTGTATTGCCTGAACCGTGAGGAATCTTTGTCAGTTCCTCAAAATAATAAAAAACTCTCTTTGGCTCTAAATTTTCCAAAACTGCCATTTCTGTTACCTCCTGCTGTTTTCTATGTTCCATTTTTACACATTCCGCATCAAATAGCAAGTCCCATTCCGGATTCTCACATAGTCGGCTTTTTTCTTTCATATAGTAAAACAAATCATCTTTCATGGGGTAAGGCTTATATGAAACGCATACTCGCATTTCTCTCTGTCCTGCTTTTCTTTTCTCTTTTACTGTTCTTTCCTCAACAGTCTCTGGCAGGAGCAAAGGCAGGACTGATGCTCTGGTTTTATACGCTTCTTCCTTCCATGCTGCCTTTTCTTATTCTGTCCTCTCTGATTTTACATATGGGACTTTTAGACCCTCTGCTCACAAAAGGAGAGCATATCTGGCGCAGGCTCCTTCAGCTTTCTCCCCAAGGCGCCTACGCTCTTTTTATGGGAATTCTCTGCGGCTATCCCATGGGTGCCAAAACCACGGCAGACCTGTACCGAAAAGGCTCTGTTTCCAGACAGGAGGCAGATTATCTGCTCACGTTTTCCAATTATCCCGGTCCTGCCTTTCTCCTTACCTATCTTTGTGTGGGTATTCTGCAAAGGGAGGATTTAGCCTTTCTCACCTGCGTAATCCTCTACCTGTCCTCTTTCCTTACCTCTCTCTTTTTCCGTCCTTCTTCCCAAAAGCGGGAATTACAGACAGACTGTATGCCTTCCTCCCCTATAAACCTGTCTGAAAAAAGCGCAAAAAAGGCATCTGGCTCTCTGTCCTTTGGAGAAGCCCTAGATGCCTCTATTCTGAATGGTTTTCTATCCATCACCAAGCTGGGCGGATATATTATCCTGTTTTCTATTTTCCAGGTTTTCTTAAAAAAAGCCCTGCCTGCAACTCCCTGGGTTCGGTATCCTGTTCTGGGACTTATGGAAATCACCACAGGACTTTCTGCGCTTTCCACAAGCAGTCTTTCTTTTCCTGTGCAGTATGTACTGTCCCTGTCCTTTACCTCCTTTGGCGGCTTCTGCGTGGCAGCACAGACGAAATCCATGCTGTCCGGCACAGACCTTTCCCTCCTGCCTTATTTAAAAGGAAAAATCTGTTGCTCTTTTTTCACCCTGATAATCACCCTTTTCTTAGTCAAAATCATCAAAGTCATCGTCTAAATCATCATCAAAATCGTCTGGCTCATAGGATTCTGCCTGTGCAGGAGAGGGCGCTGCATTTTCTGTTTCCTGTACAGGAGTGCTGCTGCCCTGTGCAAGCTGAGGAGAAAGCTCTGCGCGGTTCTGTTTGATTACATCTACAGATGCCTGCAGGGCACGAACAAACTCATTGTATTTTGCCGCTGCATCTTCTAACATAGAAGATGCAATCTGTCCCATATTTGCCATCATTTCATCCGTATAGGAAACTGCGCTCAGGCGCAAATTATTTGCATCGTTTGTGGCTGCATCAATGATTGCCTGTGCCTGCTGGTTTGCGCTATTTACAGTTTCGTTTGCCTGTGCATATGCCTGCTGCATAACCTCAGACTCTTTTACCATTTCCTGTACCTGCTTCTTGGTATCTTCAATGATATTGTCTGCCTTTGCCTGTGCGTCCTGCAGAATCGCTTCCTTGTTGCTGATGATCTTCTGGTATCTTTTGATTTCATCAGGAGTTTTCAGACGCAGTTCTCTTAAAAGCTCTTCGATTTCTTCTTTATTCACAATAATCTTTGTTGTGGATAAAGGCTGATATTTACAGCTCTCTACATATTCTTCAATCTCTTCAATAATCTGTTCAATTCTGCTGCTCATTTCTTCATTCTCCTTATCGTGTCCTCATTCTATTCTTCCGAATGTCTGTTTCTGTACTTTTCCTCCACCTTTTCCTTCACATAATCCGGCACAAATTTGGAAATATCCGCACCGAAATAAGCTGCCTCTTTTACTGTGGTGGAACTCAGATATGCGTACTGCAGACTGGTTGTCAAAAACATGGTGTCTATATCTGTTGCCAATACCCGGTTTGTCTGAGCCATCTGCAGCTCGTATTCAAAATCTGTAATCGCACGCAAACCACGGATAATCACCTTGGCCTCACAGCTTCGTGCGAAATTAACGGACAAACCGTCGAAAGACTGCACCTTTACATTTGCTATCTCTTTCGTTATATACTCTAATATATTAACACGTTCCGCTACAGAAAACAACGGACTTTTTGCAGAATTATTCAAAACTGCCACAATTACCTCATCAAAAAGCGCTGCTGCTCTTTTTATAATATCTAAATGTCCATACGTTGCCGGGTCAAAGCTGCCCGGATAAATCGCTCTTGTCATTTTGGTGCCTTTCTTATAAAAACATGCTGATTGGTCTTATACCGTTTTACCTTCTCTTTTAAAAATCCGTATTCCTCCAGATAATCAAATTCTGTAGAAAGGGAGGCTTCCACAACAAGCCGCGTATTTTCATCTATACAGGAGGCGTCCTTTAAGACCTCCAACACCTGTCTTTCCAGTCCTTTATCATATGGCGGATCCATGAAAATACAATCAAAAGGCTCTTCCTTTGAAATAGAAGAAAGAGCGGTGAATACCTCCTGACAGTATACCTGCGCTTTAGAGGAAAGTCTGGTAAAACGCAGATTTTCCTCTATCACGGCTGCTGCCCTTCTGTTTTTTTCGATAAAAGCACAAAAATCCGCGCCTCTGCTTAACGCCTCAATTCCAATTCCTCCACTACCTGCGAAAATATCCAGGAATCTGCACTGGCACAGATAAGGCTGAAGCATATTAAACAGGGTTTCCTTAATGCGGTCTGTGGTGGGACGGGTTTCCAGCCCCGGAATGGTCTTAAGTGGCATACTCTTTGCGCTGCCTGCAATTACTCTCATATATTTTATCCTTTTTCGTATATAGCTTTTAGCGATTCAGACGATAATCCAAATCGCCCTGATCCAGTCCCAGTATCAGGGACTCTGCCGTTGCAATATTGGTTGCAATGGGAATGTTGTACTGGTCGCAGTATCTGGAAATCTGATATACGTCCGGTTCTTTTGCGTCTATCATCGCCGGATTGTAAAAAAAGATTACCATATCAATATCACCGCGCTCAATCATTTCTGTAAACTGCTTATCTCCGCCCATACTTCCCGGAAGGAATTTATGGACACGGAGGTTGGCAGCCTCTTCAATACGCCTTCCTGTAGTCCCGGTTGCATAGATTTCGTGCTTTGCCAGTATATTTTTATAGGCAATGCAAAAATCTTCGATCAGGGCTTTCTTACTGTTATGTGCTATAATCCCAACGTTCATCTACATCAATCCTTATTTTTTATAATAATAACAATATCGGCATCTGTATCACCTGGTACTGTTACCCAGAGTTATTATAGCAAAAACACCAAGTTTTTGCAATTATTTTTTCATCATTTATACACTTTTTACAAAACCAAATGTTCTCTTGCATGATAATCACTCTGATTTTGAAACTCGATTTCATATTGTAATACAATTCTCAGAATTTGTCAAAACTTGAAAGAACTTCTAGGGTAAAATTTTTTAAAATTCACATAATAGCATTGTAACACAAAATCACATTCCAAAGGAGGAACTAAAAATGTCTAACAACAATTCTTCTTCAAACAGAGCAGCCGTACCAGAAGCAAAAGGTGCATTGAACCGTTTCAAATACGAAGTTGCCAATGAACTGGGTGTACCCCTTACAGACGGCTACAACGGAAACCTGACTTCCAAACAGAACGGTTCCGTAGGCGGTTATATGGTGAAAAAAATGATTGAAGCACAGGAAAGACAGATGAGCGGCACAGGTTCTACACAGCAGTTCTAAATACTTCTGTCATTTACGGAAAAGAGGGCTTTTTACAGGTCCTCTTTTTTGTGCATATTTTTTCAAGATTCCTCTGGACATTTTCCTTTTCCAGGAGTATGATAAAAAACATAGAAAACATATGTTTTCTTCTCAAATGTCTGTTGCTTCCCGGTATGCAACGAAAAGATACCCGGGTTCAAATGTTCGTTGCTCCCTGGTACGCAATAAAAACATTACCAGGCTCAAATACAGCCATTTCTTAAAGCATATCCAAAATCATATCAAATCAATCAAATCTTAGGAGAATCTATGACAAATCATTATTTTTATTTCATTTCTGATGAATATTTTCAAAAATTTCCGGACAGGTATCTGATGAAAAACAAAGAATCTACGGATGGACAGACCCACAACCGCCCCTGCTACTGTGCCTTTCAGGACAGACAGCACCCGGAAGTATACTGGCTGATTCCCTTTTCCTCTCAGGTCGCTAAATTCCGAAAAGTTTACAAAAGCAAGCTTGCCCGGTATCACCGATGCAACACCCTTGTATTCGGTGAAGTTTTAGGTCACGAAAAAGCCTTTCTGATACAGAATATGTGTCCTGTCACCCGGCGCTATGTTACCATGCAGTACATGGACGCTGCCAGTCAAAAGCCTGTGTGCATTTCCCAAAAAACGCAGAAGCAGATTCTGAAATATTCCAGAGAGGTTTTAGAACAACTCCGCCATGGAAATTCCTCTCTTATCTTTCCCAATGTCCTTTCCATTGAACAGCAGCTTCTTAATGAAGAGCAGAAAAAAAGAACCCCTTTTATTTCTCTGCCATAAAAGAAGTTCTCTCCTGTTGCCTTCGTCTGTTTTATAAGTCTATTTTTCTTCCGCCTTCTACGAATTCACCGTTTACCACATAGTAAGCAGCGCTTTCTTCCGGTTTCACATAAATCTGTACGTCCTTGATGTCGCTTTCCTTTTTGCCTGTTTCTGCTGCCCATGCTGTCTTCACATTTGTTTTAATGACTTCCATGTCATACTCCTTGCCTGCAAACTGTAAGAATACAGTTTCCTTTACAACAGCCTTTGCAGTTGGCTTTGTGGCAGTTGCTTTTTTTGCAGCAGCCTCTTTCTTGGCAGCTCCTCTTTTTACTGTTGTTTTCTTAGCAACTGTTTCTGTTTTTGTTTCTTCTGTCTTCGCTGGAGTCGTCTTTGCAGCAACAGCTTCTGCTGCAGCCTTTGTAGTTGTCTTTCTGACTGACATTTTCTCTCCTCCTTTGTTTCTTGCAACTTTCAATGTCCCGTCTATGATAACTCTTTTTCCAAAAACTTGCAAGTTTTATGGAAAATATTTTTTATATCAAAGCAATTTTTCCTACAACCCCGGCATTTCCATACGCTCTCTGGCATAAGACAACAGACAGCTTCTCAGCCTTTCGTTCTGAGGAAGGGATAAATCTCTGTCCAAATCCAGGATTGCTCCTGCTGCCTGGCTGGCATCCTTTAAAATTTCGGAATCCTGGAAGATATCTGCAAGCCGAAACTCCAGAAGACCGCTTTGCCGGATTCCAAACAAATCTCCCGGTCCCCTCAGTCTTAAATCTTCCCCTGCAATAAAAAATCCATCGTTGGACTTTACCAGAATTTCCAGACGCTCCTTTGTTTCTGCGTCCTTTCCTCCCTGGACAAAAATACAGTAGGACTGATGCTCACCTCTACCTACCCGTCCTCTGAGCTGATGAAGCTGTGCCAGGCCAAACCGCTCGGCATTTTCCACCATCATAACTGTAGCGTTTGGTACATTGACACCTACTTCAATGACTGTGGTAGATACCAGCACCTGAATTTCGTTGTCTGCAAATTTCTCCATGATTTCATTTTTTTCTGCTGCTTTCATTCTCCCGTGAAGATAAGCTACCCGGATATCACCTGGCAGGGCTTCCTGAAGCTTTCTGCTGTAGTCTAAGACATTTTCCGCCTCTAATCCCTCGCTTTCCTCTACCATGGGACAAATAACATAGACCTGCCGTCCCTGCTGCACCTGCTTCTCAATAAAACGGTAGGCAGTTGGCCTGTAAGAGGTATCCACCACACAGTTTTTAATGGGAAGTCTTTTTGCAGGCAGCTGATCCATGACAGAAATATCCAAATCCCCATAAAGGATAATAGCCAAAGTTCTGGGAATCGGCGTTGCACTCATAACCAGCACATGAGGTCTGACTCCTTTTTTAGACAAATCCTCTCTTTGATTCACTCCAAAACGATGCTGCTCATCTGTAATGACAAGCGCCAGATTTTCGTATATCACCTTTTCCTGTATCAACGCATGGGTTCCTATAATAAGTTGTGCCTTTCCCTGCGCAATTTTTTCATAACGCTCCCGCTTCTCCTTTGCAGTCTGAGAACCGGTCAGAAGCACAGTTTCAAAAGGAAAGCTCTGCTGTTGCACCAGCCTGCACAATTCTTCATAATGCTGCCTTGCCAAAACTTCTGTAGGTACCATAAGAGCTGCCTGATATCCATTAGCTGCTGCCAGTATCATAGAAAGAAAGGCAATAATCGTCTTTCCGCTTCCCACATCACCCTGTACCAGCCTGGACATCAGAGTATGTCCTGTCATATTGGTTTCAATTTCGTTCCATACTCTCCTCTGTGCATGAGTCAGAGGATACGGCAGACTCTCTATAAGCTTTTCTGTTTCCCACACCGGTTTTATGGAAAAAGTATTTTGCGACTCCATATTTTTTTCCTTCATCATGCGCACAGACAGAATAAAAAATAAAAATTCATCAAAAACCAGTCTTCTGCGTCCCACAACCAAATCTTTTTTATCTTTTGGAAAATGAATGTGCGACAGCGCATAATTATATTCTGCCAGCCGGTAATGATTCCTGTATTCTTCCGGAAGATACTCCGCAGTAATTTCCCGGTTTTCCAAAATCTGATGCATGGTTTTTACCATAAACTTATTGGTCAGTCCCTTTGTCAGAGTATATATAGGATACAGCGTGTAAAGAAGCCCTTCATAATCCTCTCTTTTAAAAATTTCCGGGTGTTCCATAATCAATCGCGCCCCTTTTTTGACGACTGTCCCCCGAAAAATATAAAATCCGCCTGCCTGAAGCGTATTCCGCAAAAAGGGCATATTGTACCAGATAAGCTGCAGACTGCTTTTCTCGTCCTTTATTGTAGCAGTTACCACCGTTTTTCTGCCCGTATTACTCATACCCACTCTGCCGGTAATTCGCCCGAAAACAGCCGCCTTTTTCCCGGGTTCTGCCTCTGATACGGCAATCGGCTCTCTGTACTCATCATAATCTCTGGGATAGTATCTGAGAAAATCTCCTACCGTAAAAATCCCCAATTTTGCCAGAAGCTTTTCTGTCTTTTCCCCGATTCCTTTGATACTCCGTACGCTGTCCTGCTCTTTCATTTCCTGTTTCCTGCCTCCCTTTTCCCTTTCGCTTCTATTCAATCCCTTCCCAAAAAGGCTCCTCCTCTGTAAAAATACAGTTTTCTGTAAAAAAAGGCTGCTGCACCTCTGTGTCTGCCACAGCACCTGTACAGCAACCTTATTTTTATTATTATGCGCTCCCACGCCTGCCGTAAATCTCTATTCCACAGATACTACATAGTAGTAAATCGGCTGTCCGCCGTTATGAATTTCAATATCAAAGTCAGGATACAGCTCGCTCAGACGTTCCTCCAGATGCTCTGCGTCCTCTTCAGATACCTCCTGTCCATAATAAACACTGATAATTTCAGAGTCTTCATCAACCATTTCCTGCAGTGCAGCTACTGTGATATCCTCGATTCCCGGTCCCACAGCCAAAAGACCATGGTCGCCAATTCCCATAATATCTCCCTGACGGATATCTTTGTCATCAATTCTTGTATCACGAACCGCATAGGTAATCTGTCCTGTCTTCACATTCTGTACTGCTTCCAACATTTCCTCTGTGTTCTGTTCCACGGTTTTATCCGGCACATAGGAAATCAATGCAGTAATTCCCTGAGGAATGGTTTTTGTAGGAATGACAATAATATTCTTATCCTCTGTCAAATCTCTGGCCTGATTTGCTGCCAGAATAATATTCTTGTTGTTCGGGAAAATGAAAATATTCTTTGCACGAACCCGGTCAATGGCCTGCAGAACATCTTCTGTACTTGGGTTCATGGTCTGTCCGCCTTCAATCAGGTAATCTGCACCCAATTCTTTAAAGATTTCACCCATTCCTTCTCCCACGGATACGGAAATAAAGCCAACCTCTTTCTCCGGCTCCAGAGCTGCCTGCTGTGCCGCCATCTTTTCAGCTTCCTTGATTACTTTTTCATGATGCTCCAGACGCATATTATCAATTTTCATGTTGGATAACTGTCCATACGTCAACGCCCTCTGAATTGCCTTTCCAGGATCATTGGTATGTACATGGACCTTAACGATTTCATCGTCTGCCACAACCACCAGAGAATCCCCGATAGACATGAGATATTCCTTGAACGCATGCTCGTCCTTATCTGTAAACTGCTTTTCCAGCATAATAATAAACTCTGTACAGTATCCAAATTTAATATTGCTTTCTTCTGCAGATACCGGCTTTGTCATTGCTGCTGTTTTGGGCTTTTCAAAATTCAAATCAATTTCTTTGCCCATATAACCGTCAAAAGCACCTTTTAATACTTCCAGAAGACCCTGTCCACCGGAATCCACCACACCTGCTTCCTTCAGTACCGGAAGCATATCCGGGGTTCTGGAAAGCACCAGCTCAGCCTCTGCAATCACATCTGTAAAAAAGGCCTCCAGGCTTTCACTTTCTCCTGCAATTTCCAACGCTTTTTCTGCTGCGCCTCTGGCAACTGTCAGAATAGTTCCCTCTTTTGGCTTCATAACTGCCTTATATGCGGTTTCCACACCTTTTTCAAAAGCTCTGGCAAAGGTAGCTGCATCTACTGTATCATGGTGTTCAATCACTTTTGTAAAGCCTCTTAAAAGCTGAGAAAGAATAACACCGGAGTTTCCTCTTGCCCCTCTTAAGGAACCGGAAGAAATCGCTTTTGCTAAAGCTTTCATACTGGAATCTGACAGTGCGCTTACTTCTGATGCTGCTGACATAATGGTCAGAGTCATATTAGTTCCTGTATCTCCGTCAGGAACCGGAAAAACGTTTAATTCATTAATCCACTCTTTTTTCGCCTCCAGATTTTTTGCCCCGGAAAGGAACATTCTGCCAAGCATCTTCGCATCAACGGTATTGGTATTCAAAACAAGTTTCCTCCTTATTAATCAATTACTCTTACGCCTTCTACAAGGATATTGATCTTCTCTATAGTCAGGCCTGTAAATTCTTCTACTTTGTACTTCACGTTACTGATTAAATTGTCAGAAACTGCTGAAATACTGACCCCATAAGCAACAATCACATGAAAGTCCAGGGTAATGCGGTTGTCCGCAATGGTTACATTAATTCCATGTCTTAAGCTGTCCCTCTTTAATAATTTTACAAGTCCATCCTTCATGCTTACGGCAGCCATACCTACAATTCCAAAACATTCCACTGCTACGCTGCCCGCATAAGTGGCAATCACATCTGTATCAATCGTAATTTTTCCTAATCCTGTATCAACAAATCCATTCATGCACGGATACCTCCATACTTTTTTTATATATGTATTCTATCATATCTTTCCCAAAAACGAAATAATAATTTAAATTTTTTATAATTTCACTTGCAAAACTGCCTTTCATCTGCTAAAATAGTCAGTGTTGTGAGTTTGTTACACGGACTTATTATATATTTAAGGAGGTGCTACCATGGCAAAGTGCGCAATTTGTGAAAAAGGTGCTCATTTTGGAATCAGCGTGAGCCATTCTCATAGAAGATCCAACAAAATGTGGAAATCCAACATCAAATCTGTAAGAGTAAAAACAGACAATGGAAATGCAAAGAAAATGTACGTTTGTACTTCCTGTTTAAGAAGTGGTAAAGTAGAAAGAGCTTAATACTGATTGACACGTTGACAGACCTTGTCGAAAGACAGGGTCTGTTTTATTATGCTTATAAAGAATAATAAAACAGACAGAAACCATCAGGGGTGCGGCACAAAATCCCCGGATTATGCGCCACACCCCTGTCTATTTCAATTCATTTGCTGAAACACGGATTTACTTTACCGGCAGGCGCAGAACAGATTATATCCTACCAACAGACATAACGCTGCCACAACTACCATAAACAGTGTCTTAGGAAAAATCAAAGCAATAAACAGTCCCATTCCAAATGCAAACAGGAATAACCCGCATACCCGGTTCATACTCTGTTCTCCTTTGCCTTCTCCCTATCAGTATATGCAAAACTGCTCCTTTTCTATTCTTTTTCTACTCTGCTTCCTGTACTTCCGGCTCTGTTTTCTCCTCTGTATGGATTACAACCTCTGCCTCTTTCTTTCCCTCTGTAAACTTATTCAGGAAATCCGGCACCATATCCAGGATTTTGGTAAGTCCGTCCTGATTTTTAATGTTTACCAGCTTTGTCACTCCATTGGAAATCACCAGTACTGCGCTTGGAGAAATCTTTCCTCCCATACCGCCGCCGCCATTGTTTTTCTTTTCTTCTGAAAAAGCGCCTGCTCCCACGCCAAAAGAAACATCTACCAGAGGCAGAATAATGGTATCTCCCACGGTAATTGCCTCTCCCACTACAGTTTTTGTAGTAATAAAGCTGTCCATCCCTTTAAACAGTGATTCTACTGTAGACTGAAAATTATTTTCTGCAGCCATATCTGCTTCCTCCTTAAATATATGTTTTTATCCTTTTCACTAAATATCGAATATCCCGGTTTCTGAACAAGTTCCATACCAGAAGCACAAAATGAATCCCGTAAATTCGTCCTCTTACCAGAAGTTCTCCCTGGAAAATTCTCTGATCAAAATAAGGCTCTATGGTAAAGTGTTTCCCATATAAGGGATAAAATATGCCTAGACCGCCCAAAAGCTCTCCGGTAAGACAGGGGTCTTCAAAGCCAAACTTCACATATCCCTCTACTTTTTTTGGCCGTATACGGCGAAAAAGCTTTTTCAGTTCTGCCAAAAACAGAATCCGGCTTCTTTGAAATGGTTCTGAACCCCACAATTCTTTTACAGATTTTATTTTAGCACAGATTTTCTTCCATGTTAATCGGAAATTTCCCAGAGCCTTAAAAACCCTTCCCGGAATCTGACACAGCTTTTTCAAAAAAGCGACCGCTGTCTTCGGTAAACCCATAAGCCTTTTGAAAACAGAGGCTTTCCTTTCCCTAACAGAATCCTGAGGTTTAGAATTTTCTTCTTTCTCAGGCTCTTCTTCATGGTCTGAAGGTACTGCAATTTCCTTTTCCTTTGGCAAACGCTGCCGTTCTTCTTTTTCTGATACAACGTCGGATAACTCCTCCTGCGTTTTTTTTGAAAGCTGCTGCTTCTTTCGGTTTTCTCTCTTTTTCAGAAAGCCCTGCAGCTTTTCCAGAGGAATCCCGAAAATTCTTACAGAAAATCCCTGTTTTTTCTCCCTTCCTTCAGAAAAGCCTTTTACAGATATGAGATGAAAAAGCCAATATACCATCACAGTTCCCTGACAGCCCTCCTGACTCTTTGTCCCCTGCAGTCTGTATCCCACAGGACAAAGGAGCATTGATAGAAGAACCAACAGCAGCAAACCGAAAATAACCAGCAGCAGGATTCCCAGAAGCTTTAATATTATCAATAAGATATGTAGCACTATCATAATGTCACCTGCCGCTCTCCTCTCTTATCTGCTGCTCCAGCCACTGCCGCACCTGGGCAGTGCCTGTCTGTGCATATGCTTCCTCCACCAGCCTTTTTGTCATCTCCAAAGCCTCCATATAGCCGCAAGAGAGTCCTATAATGATGGGACAGCTCTTCCTTCTGGCTTTTTGTTTCAACTCGTTGGCTGAAAAAATATCCAACTGATTCTCAGGATTTGATGCCAGTGTAATGAGATAAGTATCAAGAACACCTGCACCCCTATTGATTTTCCGAATCAACTGCTTTTTCTTTCTCTTTGCATTATCGCCAACATACAGCTTCTTATACCAGTTTAACATAAATCCTCTTACCCTGAATCCTTATTCTTTCTTTTTTTCCTTTTCCAGCCGTTCTTCCAAAGTTCTAACCACAGTTTCCAGAACCTTGACCCTGGCATAATATTTGTCATTTCCCTCTACAATAATCCAGGGTGCCATGGAAGTAGAAGTGCGGATAATCATTTCATTGACCGCTTCTTCATAAAATTCCCATTTTTCCCGGTTTCTCCAGTCCTCTTCTGTAATTTTCCACTGCTTTGCCGGATTTTCCATTCTGTCCTGAAACCGCCTTTTCTGTTCGTCCTTATCAATCTGCAGCCAGAATTTCAACACAATGGCTCCGGCATGAACCAGGGAGGCTTCCATTTCATTGATTTCCCTGTAAGCTCTCTGCCATTCCTCTTTTGTACAAAAATCTTCAATACGCTCCACCATAACTCTTCCATACCAGGTTCTGTCAAAAATTGCAATATGCCCTGTTTTTGGCATGTTTCTCCAGAATCTCCAGAGATAATGATGGATTTTTTCTGCTGCGTCCGGGGCTGCCGTTGGGTTTACCACATAGCCTCTTGGATCCATGGGCTCTGTCAGACGCTTAATTGCGCCGCCCTTTCCCGCTGCGTCCCAGCCTTCAAAGCCCAATACCACAGGAATTCTTCTCCGGTAAATCTCACTATGCAAAAGCTCCATGCGTTTCTGAAGCTTTTTCAGTTTTTCTTTATACTCTTTCTGTGTATAGGAAAGAGATAAATCTACCTTGTTTAAAACAGAAGATACCAGCAGCTTTTCTGATGTTTCTTTCCTGACTGCTTTTTGCACAGCTCCTTTTTCTTTTTTTGCAATAGCCTCCTTCAGACGACGAATCACTTCTGTATAAATTTTAACTGTAGCAAATCTTCTGTCTTCCGCCTCTACAATCACCCAGGGCGCATAGGCGGTTTCTGTTTTTTCCAGCATTTCCTCATTCATGGCCTTGTATTTTTCATAGGATTTGTTGCGCTTCTCATCTGCTTTGGTGACCTTCCAGGCAGTTTCCCTGGAAGAACGCATTTTGTCAAACCGCCTTCTCTGTTCCTCTCTGCTGATGTAAAGAAAAAATTTCATCAACACATTGCCGTCATCAGTAAGGGTTCTCTCAAAGTCCCGGATTTCCTGACAATCCTCCGAAAACTCCTTACCGGACACCTTTTTTTCAAATCGCTCCACAGAAAGTCTGCGGTACCAGCTTGTATCAAAAATAGCAATCCGTCCTCTTTCCGGAGTTTTTATCCAGAATCGGCGCAGGAAGGGATACCTTTTTTCCTCCTCACTCTCCTCCTTTATGGCAAACACCTGAAAGCCTCTTGGATCAAGAGGGTGAATCAGACGGTTTATCTGTACCCCTTTTCCGGAAGCGTCCAGCCCCTCAAAAACAAGTATGACCGGAATGTTCAGATTCCTGCAGCTTCTCTGCAAAGCAGCAAGTGTATCCTCCAATTCCTCTATCCTTTCCCGGTAGGCTTCCTTTGACAGTTTCTTCGTAAGATCCATCTGTTCCAACATCATGCTTCCTCCTTCCCATACAGATATCAAAAGGGCTGCCCCGCGAACCGCGCACTCTTCCTTGTGCAGTCCATGGGCAGCCCCGTACCTGTTACAGCGTCCTCAATGAACCGGATCAAAAATACTTCCGGTTTCCCCACAGATTTGCTTTTTTCAAATCCAGGTATTCATTGTAAGCTTTTTCCAAAATCTGCTTTTCATTCGAAAAGCGTAAAAGGTGGTAAGCCTCGTGAAATTTGTAGAAACCGGAATCCACAAAGTATTCTTCTTTCTGGGGTCTGCTAAAATAACTTCCCGCAGACATGAGATACCAATATACCTCTTTTTCTACAGTATCCTCCGGTATACAAAAACTATACTGGCTTTTTCCCACATATTTCATAATGGTTGCTGTCACTCCGGCTTCTTCCTTTACCTCTCGCAGCGCTGTGTCCTTATAGTCCTCGCCTTCCTCTACCGTTCCCTTTGGCAGCACCCAGCCTTCATATTTATGCTTGTAGGACTTATACAAGGTCAGTATTTTTCCCCGATATATTACCACTCCGCCACAGCTTGTTGCTTCAATCATTTTGCAAATCCTCCTGCTTAAAGCACCCTTTGGTGCCTGCGTTGTGTTTCTTTATTGGTAGTATACCTCTTTTTTCAGACAAGTGCAACAACCAGCTTAACCATAATAAAAAGCATTGAAAATTTCATGAGCCACCGGTACAGCCACCGTGCTTCCGGTTCCTGCACCCTCTGCAATCACAGCTATCGCCAAATCCGGATTCTCCACATTGGAAAAACCGATAAACCAGGAATGCGTCTTAATACTTCCGTCCGAGCCGTAATATTCTGCTGAACCTGTCTTTCCTGCTGCAGAATAACTTTCTCCGGAAAGCTGTGTACCGGTCCCTCTGTTTACCACCTCTGCCATAAGTGTTTTCAAGGTATTGGCTTCACTCTCTGTCATCAGTTCCTTATACACAGACGGCTTTGTACTTTTTACCGTTGTACCGTTTACTGTTTCTACGCGCTCAATGTAGTAAGGCTGCATCAGCTTCCCGTTATTAGCAATAGCGCTGGTAATCAAAGCCATATGCATAGGGGATACCAGAGTATTCCCCTGTCCAATGGAAGTCTGCATTAACAGCGGGTTGCCCGGTGTGCTTCCAAGTTCAAATTTACTCTTGGCATATTCAATGGGAATAGGCAGTTTTTTGTTAAACAGCAAGTCCTCTGCGGTTTTCTGCAGATTGCTGCCGCCCAGGTCAAGTCCCATCTGGGTAAAGGCTGTGTTACAGGACTCTGCAAAAGCAGTAGTAAAGTCCTCTGTTCCGTGTACTTCTCCGCCAAAACAGGGAATGGTATGCCCATCTACGGTAATGCTGCCACTACAGTTATAGGAAAAGTTATCAATCGTTCCGTTTTGCCTCAGATAAGCAAGGGCGTCTACAACTTTAAAAACGGATCCCGGAGGATACGCCCCCTGGGTTGCCCTGTTTAGAAGGCTGCTGTTACTGGAATCACTGACCAGATACTCCCAGTCCGCACTTAGCGTATTGGGATTAAAATCCGGCTTGCTGACAGATGCCAGCACAGCCCCTGTCTTGGGATTTAGTACAACCACAGCTCCATTATAGCCCCCCAGTGCATTGTAAGCAACCTCCTGCAGCCTGGTGTTTAAAGTGGTAATCACATTATCACCCGGATTTTTCTTTTCCAGAATTTCATTTTTTACCTGGTCAATATAATTGTTGTGCGAAGTCATAAGAGAAAAATTGGCAAGAGCCTCAATCCCGTTTTTTCCATGGCTGTCATAGCCTACCACATGAGCAAACATATTGCCATATGGATATACACGAGTTTCATTTCCAGCCTCATCAGTTTCGGTATTTGCCAGCACCAGTCCGTCTGCAGAATAGATGCCGCCTCTTAAAATCCGATCCTCCATCTGATTCTGGCGGGTATTGTAAGGGCTGCTGTTTACCTCTTCCCGTTTTGCCACATTAAAATATACCATATAGCCTATCAGGGAAATAAAAATCACTACAAAGAAATAGCTGATAATGGTATATTCCCTGTTTCTGGCACGTTTTGCCTTTCTTTTCCTTTTCTGTGTTCTCTGTTCTTCTTTCTGACGCTGTTTTGTACTTTTTCTATCTTTGTCTTTCAACTTCCTCGTCCTCGTCTTCTCTTAAAATATACAGACCCTGAATAATCGCCAGCATAATAATGGTGCTGAGCGCAGAACTTCCTCCATAGCTCACCAGAGGAAGAGTGATACCCGTCATAGGAATAAATTTGCTCACACCTCCGATGGTAAGGAATACCTGAAATGCATATTCTGTACCCAGACCCAGGGCAATAAGTTTATAGAAACGTTTTTTAATCCGCAGAGATATATTGACTACCAGAAGGAACATACTCATACAGATAAGAATCATACAAATGGCAAATAATCCTCCCAATTCTTCACAGATTGCTGCAAACATATAGTCCTGCTTTACAAAGGGAATCATTTCCGGAGAACCCTGACAAAGCCCCAGACCAAACCAGCCTCCTGCTCCAATGGCAAAAAGCCCCTGTACAATCTGATACCCTTCGTTTTCATATACAGAAAAGGGTGCCTTCCATGCCACAACTCTCTGCCGCACATGGGAAAAGAGGAAATAGGCAATCACGGCTGCCAAAGATCCGCTTCCCAGTCCTGCCACCAGGTAAAAAGGCTTTTTAGTTGCCACATAAAGCATGACCACATAAGTAATAAAAAATACCACTGCACTTCCCAAATCCCTGGAAAGCACCAGCACCAGTACATGCACGGCCGCCACAATGGTGGTAATCACATGGTCTTTGAACTGGGCGCTCTTTTTATACAGTCTGCTGGCAACAAAAAATACAAAAATAATCTTTACAAATTCTGAGGGCTGGAACACAAAAAACCCCAGATTAATATTGATTTTCGCACCGTTTACATTGGCTCCGAACAAAAGCACAATCAGCAAGAGCCCCAGACCTGCTGCTGCATAAAACCAGGTCCACATTTTCAGAAAGTACATTTTCTTAATCAGAATAGGGACAATCATGGCAATCACCGTAGCCACCGCTACAATCAGAAACTGCCGTTTCGCTGAATCCGGTGACAGCCTGGTCAGCATAATAAAGCCAATGGACAGCAACATGCACATATGATTCAAAAGAAGGATGGATGCCTTCTTATAGCACAGGCGATAAAGCCCCTGCACCAGCAAAAGATACAAAAGTAATGCCCCAAACAGATACAGGATTTCCAGCTTTTCCTCCTTCAGAAAAATCACCAGAAAAGCGGTAAAATCCATAAATATAATTAACAGAAGCTGTTTTCTTAAAATATACCGTTTGTCATAGTCATCTTCATACTTAAATACTGTAAAGCTCTCAAAAGTATAGAGCGCAATCAGTATCAAAATCAGATATTTTGAAAGTTCAATAATAATATTAAGCACTTTTTCACCTACTCTACGCCACGTTTAAAATGTCCCTTTGTGAATCCGGACAGTTTCTCCGTGTCTTTCTTTTTCCTGTTTTTTCCCTCTGTCAGATACGCCTCTGCAAATACTTCCAAAAGCTCCCGCATACGCTCCGGTGTTTCTTTTGTAAAATTCATACGCACTGCCGGAAAATTCAGATTTTTAATCTGCTCTGCTTCTTCCAGAAGCCCTGTGGGAATACTGTTGTAAATCACATTGTAGCAGAAATCACAGAAGCACTTTGTTGTAAACTCCTGTCCGTATCTGTCCTTTAACTGCACTTCCCCTGATTTACGGTCGCAGCGTCCGCAGGTCTTTTTCACACACTGGGCAGAAACCATCATGGGATAAAAGCCGTACACAATCATTTCACTGTTTTCATGATACCTGTGGCGGATTTCACTGCCATTTAACTCCAAAGGCATGGTGGTTCTCTTTACCTTCAGATTTTCAAGAAAAGCCTCTGCTTCATTATTAAAGCTGTATACCGAGAAATCTGTAACTGTCTTTTCCAAAAGTCCCAGCTCCTTTAAATATCCCAGCTCTTCCAGATTTCTCGCCAGAAATCCTTCTGTTTTTTGTGCAAGCTCTTTTATTGCAGGTTCCATACCGTCCATTTTTCCTTCCCGAAGCATATAAGGAAGCGTCAGATAAATTTCTTTTCCTGCCCTGTGGGTTTCCTCTGCCAGAAGAAGGGCGTCCTGTAGGAAACGATTTTGTTCAAGCATGGACATGCTGCAGTAGATTCCCGTTACTTCCTTCTGTTTCAGGGCAGTCTGCCACTGCTTCTTTTCTTCTACAGACACATACAGCTTAAGAGGCTCTGTTTTTTGTTCTTTTACTCTTTTTTCAAAAGGCTCCTCTGTCCCTTTTCTCTTTAGATGTTCTCTTCGATATCGGGTCAGATACTGCTGCTGCAGCTTAGAAAGCCCCCTGCGTCTTAGTTCATTCAGACTCTGCATGGGCAGAAAGCCCGCTTCGTCTGTGAGAATCTCCAGTGTATCAAATACAAAGGGCGTCTGTCCTGTCTTTTCCATCTGCTGGCGTACCCGTTCAGCAAGTAAAGGCCGTTTCTGCGCCTTTTCTACCACATCGCCCTGCACCTGCACATGGACATCTTGAAAATCTAAATCCAGTATAGCAGGTGTATCTGCAAACAGGATTAAATTTCCATTAATTTTTTCTTGTTTTTTTGTGTCCAGATATTGCTTTTTCAGTCTTTCAAAAAGAACCTCGTTTCGCTTTCCCACCTTATTCTGTTTGCGATTCTGCTCCTTTTCGTTAAAGGAGGCAATCATTTCCCCACCATTGTGGGTATAATAATACCCCTTATGAAACCCATCTCTTTGATACAAATCCAGAAGTTCCTGCCTGTCTGCCTGTTCTACCTCATAAGCACGGTTTCCTTTTAAATACAAATCCAGGTATTTCCGGTATATGGCAGTTACCCCTGCTGCATACTCCGGCTTCTTCATTCTGCCCTCAATTTTCAGGGAATAAACCCCTGCCTCCAGAATTTCCGGCAGAATATCTATGGTACACATATCCTTTGGGCTTAAAAGATAGGACTGCTCCTGCCTGCTTATCCGGTTTCCCTTCTCTAAAGCCGTATAGGGCAGGCGGCAGGGCTGGGCGCACCGTCCCCTGTTTCCGCTTCTGCCGCCCAGCAGGCTGCTGAAAAGACACATACCGGAATAACAGTAACAAAGAGCGCCATGGACAAAGCTCTCTATCTCCACCCCGGTTTCCTCATAAATACAACGAATTTCCTTTAAAGAAAGCTCCCTTGCCGTAACAATCCTGGAAACTCCGGCTTCCTTTAACAGTCCGGCACTCTTTGGACCTGTAATTGCCATCTGCGTACTGGCATGAAGTTCCAGATTGGGAAATTCTCTCTTTATAAAGGAAAGCACACCCAAGTCCTGTACAATCACTGCGTCCACACCTTGCTCATAATAAGGCGCCAGAAAGTCGTACAACTCTCCATACAGCTCCTGATTTTTCAAAAGCGTATTCACGGTAAGGTAAATCTGCTTTCCATGCACGTGGGCATAATCAATGGCCTCCAGCATCTCCTCTTTTTCAGGATTTTTGGCATAGGCACGGGCGCCGAACATAGTTCCGCCAATATACACAGCATCAGCCCCTGCCTGTATCACAGCCTGCAGCCCCTCATAAGAGCCTGCCGGCGCTAATAATTCTGCTCTCATATTGTTCCTTTCCTGTAAAATACAAAGGGGGCGAAACAAAAATGCCCACCCCTTCCAGCTTTCCCTGTTTTATTCTTTTAAAAGCTCGTCCAGCTCCTGTTCCAGCTCCTCTATCTTTGCCTGCAAAGAACTTATTTCCACAGTTTTTTCCTCTCCGTCCTTCTGTAGCCGTTCAAGCTCCACCTGACCGTTAATCAGATCATGTTTTAAGTCATACATTTCCCGATCCTTTGCTTCCAACTCTTCCTCAAACATCTCGGCCTGTCTTTTTGCCTTGAAATAGTCGTCTGCAATGTTCAGGCTTAAAAGCGTATGTCTGGTTTCCTGCGCCTGTCTGCTGTATCCCGGAATCTGACCCAACTCAGTCATTTTATTGTTCATATAATTTGCAACCTTTTGCAGGTATTCTTCGCTCTCATAACCGCTCAAGGTAATGATTTTACCGCCAATCAGTACCTGGGTTGTATTCTTCACTGCCATCTGGTTCCTCCTGCCTTTTCTACATTCCTATGTTTATTATAATCGAATTTTCGGGAAAAACAACCATTAATTTATTCCCAGATGATGATACGTCAGCTCTGTCACAGCTCTTCCCCTTGGAGTCCGCAGCAGAAAACCGTTTTTAATCAGATAAGGTTCATACACATCTTCAATGGTTCCCGCGTCCTCTCCCACTGCTGCGGCCAGAGTATCCAGCCCCACAGGGCCGCCTGAGAACCTCTCAATAATGGTGGTTAAAAGCAGACGGTCCGTCTGATCTAAGCCATACTTGTCCACCTCCAGCAAATCCAGGGCAAAATCCGCCACTTCTTTTGTAATTTTCCCGTTGTACTTTACCTGTGCAAAATCCCGCACCCTCTTTAACAACCGGTTGGCAAGACGCGGGGTTCCTCTGGAGCGCTTTGCCATCTCCAGAGCGCCGTCCCTGTCTGTTTCCACGCCCAACACTTTTGCAGAATGGAGAATAATGGTCTGCAGCTCCTCCTCTGTATAGAATTCCAGATGGTGTACCACGCCAAAACGATCCCGCAAGGGCGCGGTCAGAAGCCCTGCCCTTGTTGTTGCCCCTACCAGGGTGAATTTCGGCAAATCCAGGCGAATAGAGCGGGCAGTTGCCCCCTTTCCAATCATAATATCAATGGCATAATCTTCCATGGCCGGATACAGCACTTCCTCCACCTGACGGTTCAGCCTGTGGATTTCATCTACAAACAGCACATCATTTTCCTGCAGGTTATTTAAAATAGCCGCCATTTCTCCCGGTTTTTCAATGGCAGGTCCACTGGTAACCTTCATATGTACACCCATTTCATTGGCAATAATTCCTGCAAGTGTGGTTTTTCCAAGACCCGGAGGTCCGTAAAAAAGCACATGATCCAGGGCATCGCCTCTTTGCTTTGCTGCTTCAATATAAATTTTCAAATTGCTCTTTGCTTTTTCCTGTCCAATATAATCAGCCAGAAACTGAGGGCGCAAATTTCCCTCTGTCCGCAAATCTTCTTCCATGACATCGGTTGTAATAATTCTCTTTTCCATGATCTTCTCCGCCTCTTAGAACATGTTTTTTAAAGCTGCCTTCAAAAGCGCCTCTACATTCATATCTGCTGTAAGCTCCACCTTTTTTACTGCCCGCAGGGCATCTGCCCCGGAATAACCGAGAGCGGCAAGCGCCTCTACGGCTTCCTTTCTCATATCGGACAAATCTGCCAGGTCGCTGTCCGCCTCCTGTACATGCTGACTCTTTAACTGGAATGCTTCCTGCAGATCCAGCTTGTCCTTCAACTCCAGAATCAGCTTCTGCGCTGTCTTTTTTCCAATACCCGGAGCCTTGGATATGGTCTTTACATCATCTGCCAGCACTGCAAAGCGCAGCTCGTCTGCAGATAGCCCGGAGAGGATTCCAAGGGCTGCTTTAGGACCAATACCGTTTACGCTTAAAAGCAGCTTAAAGGTATTCAAATCATCTCTTGTAAGAAATCCAAAAAGCTGCATGGCATCTTCCCTTACATTTAAATAAGTATATATTTTTGCTTCCTTGCCTGCATACAGAACAGAATCCACACTTGCCATGGGCATAAAAATATTATACCCCATGTTCTGAGCTTCCAAAATAATTCTGTCCTCCAAAATTTCCTCTACTGTACCTTTTATATATGCTATCATACATGCTTCCTTCCTGCTGTTCTCTTTAAGATTTCCCCTGCCACAATTCCGATAAGGGTTCCAGTTACCAGACCGGAAATCAGAAGCGCCGGAAAATAGTAAAATACGTTTCCATTTTCTACCACAAGAGCAGCTACAATCAATTGCCCCAGATTATGTGTCACGCCTCCTAAAATACTGACGCCTACCACAGAAAATCCGAGAAAGCGCTTTGCTCCTGCCATACACAAAAGGCTCAGCGCTGCCCCTGCCAGACTGTACAAAATCGAAAACAGGTTGGCAAAAAGAAACCCAATAACCACAATACGGATAAGAGAAATAATAGCCGCCTCTTTTGTTCTGTAAGTATACAGCACAAAGACCGTTACCAGGTTTGCCAGTCCCAACTTCATGCCCGGGATTGTGACAAACACAGGCAAAAGCATTTCTACATATCCGAAAATAATGGCAAGGGCTGCCATAAGCCCCAGCCATGCTGTTTTTCCTGTTTTTATATTAATCGTTCTCTCTCCTTTTATTTTACAACAGCGTCAAGCCCCTGTGCAGCGTTGTCCTTTGCTGCAATCTCTACAACCACCTTATTGGGCAGACACACAATAGTTTCTCCTCGCTCATCAATAATTCCCTGGCGAATACACACATGATCCGGGCAGCTTGCCTCTGTCATCTTCACCTTTTTATCTTTGATTTCACAGATATTGGTATCCTGAATCTCAATAATCCTGTCGTCTTCTAAGGAATAGGTGCCGTACACCTCTCCGCCTACGGTAATTTTAACTTCTGTTTGTCTGTTCTTATCAAAAAAGCGCTGTCCCTTTGGCACCAGCCAGCAAAGAAGGGCAAGAAGCAAAATTCCACCTATCAAAACGCCATCTTTTTTCTTCATAAAGCTCTCCTGTCTGATTCATTGGGTTTTATCTTATCACAGGAAAGGAAAAAATGCAAATATGTGTTCGCAAAAAAGAGCTGTTCCGAAGAACAACTCTTTTGCTGTATATTTTCTACTTAATAATATTTCTCGGACATGTCTTTTTGCAGATACCGCAGTTCACACATTTTTCAGAGTCAATATGTGCCACATTGTCCACTACGGTAATAGCCCCCTTTGGGCATTCCTTTTCGCATTTCTTACAGCCAATGCAGCCCACCTGACATGCATTCATCACTGCTTTTCCTTTATCCTTAGAATTACAGGACACTGCCTGTTTCTGATTATAAGGAATCAGCTCAATGAGCTTTTTCGGACACTCTGTCACACATTTGCCGCAGGCTTTACATTTTTCTTTGTCTACCACAGCAATGCCATTTACAATATGAATGGCGTCAAAAGCACATGCTTTTACACAGGAACCATAACCCAGACAGCCGTATGAACAGGTTTTGGAACCTCCGTTCTGCATAAGCGCCGCCATTTTACAATCCTGCACTCCTGTATATTCATAGCTCTTTCCTGCCTTTTCACAATCCCCTGCACATTTTACAAAGGCTGTCATACGCACTGCCTCGCCTGCTTCCTGTCCCATAATTGCCGCAATCTTTGCCGCTGCTGCAGGACCGCCTACCGGACAGGCATTCACTGGAGCCTCACCCTTGGCAATGGCTGCCGCCAGACCGTCACAGCCCGGATAACCGCAGCCGCCGCAGTTATTTCCCGGCAGTTCTTCTCTTACCTGTACTTCCTTTTCATCTACTTCTACTGCAAATTTCTTTCCGGCAACTCCCAGGAAAAGTCCGATAAAAAGACCTACGCCCCCTACCAGGACTGCCGCAATGATAATACCTGTTATCATAGTCTATGCCTCCTTATATAATTCCTGAAAAACCGAAAAACGCAATGGCCATTAAACCTGCTGTCAGAAGTACCATAGGAAAGCCCTGGAAATATTTCGGAACATCGTTGTATTCCATTTTTTCACGAAGACCCGCCATAAGCACAATGGCAATGGTAAAGCCAAGAGCTGTTGCAAAACCATTTACGGTTCCCTGCAATACGTTGTAGGATTTCTGTACATTAATAACAGCAACACCTAAAACTGCACAGTTTGTAGTAATCAGAGGAAGGTATACACCCAGGCTCTGATAGAGCGCAGGCATAGACTTCTTTAAAAACATTTCCACAAACTGTACCAGAGCTGCAATAACCAGAATAAACACAATGGTCTGCATATACTCCATATGAAGCGGCGTTAAAATAAACTGATAAATCAGACTGGTTACCAGTGAAGACAGGGTAATAACGAAAATAACCGCGCCTCCCATACCTGCCGCTGTTTCAATCTTCTTAGATACGCCGAAGAAGGGGCAAAGACCGAGGAACTGGCTCAGAACAACATTGTTTACCACGGCTGCTCCTACTGCTATAATAAGTAATTCTTTCATGTTCTGTCCCCCTTACTTTTTCACCCGATTGTCATAAAATTTTCCGCTGCAGCCTTCATTTCCACAGGAAGCACAGCCGCCCTCCATACAATGTACCGGTTTCTGCTCTTCTTTTGGCTTTTTATCCTGCATTTTTGCACGGATTGCTGCCAGAAATGCCAGTACAAAGAATGCGCCAGGCGCTAAAATAAAGATGGTCGCCGGTTCATAGGCAGAAGGCATCACCTGAAATCCAAATACAGTTCCTGCCCCAATAAGTTCACGAAAAGCTGCTAAAATGGTAATGGACAGAGTAAATCCAAGTCCCATACCGATCCCGTCAAAAATAGAGGAAACCGGACCGTTTTTGGAAGCATAGGATTCCGCTCTTCCCAGAATAATACAGTTTACTACAATCAGAGGAATATAAATTCCGAGGGCATCGTAAAGGGCAGGAATAAAGCCCTGTAAAAGAAGCTGCACCATGGTTACAAAAGATGCAACAATTACAATATAGGCCGGCATACGCACCTTGTCAGGAATCACATTTCTCAGGAGTGAAATGAAAAGGTTAGAAAGAGCCAGCACCACAGTGGTGGTAAGCCCCATGCCGATTCCGTTTATAGCCGCTGTGGTAACTGCCAGCGTAGGACACATACCCAGCACCAGAACGAAAGTCGGGTTTTCTTTGATGATACCGTTGTAAAGACGCTCACCTGCTGAATTTGCTTTCATCTTATTCTCCCTCCTTTACATATTCAAAAGCGCAAAGTCCTGCATTAACTCCACCTGTTACAGCTTTTGAGGTAATGGTCGCGCCGCTTATGGCATTGATTTCATTCTCTGCCGCTGCGCCTGTTTTTGTCACCTCAAAGGACTCGGCCTGTTTATCAGCAAACTGACCTTTAAATTCCTCTTTTGTGGCATTCATACCAAGACCGGCTGTTTCATTGATATCCAGAATGGAAATGCCATTTAAGGTTCCTTCCAGCGTCACACCCATGGAAAAGCTGATGTCGCCGCCGTAACCTTCTGAGGTTGTCATGTTAATAGCATAGCCAATCGTTTCTCCGGAAGCGTCCTTTGCCTCCATAACCTCATTGACGCTCTGCGCCTGGAAACCATTTTCCGAAAGATAAGCTGCAAGCTCTGCATCTTCCGCTTCCACACAGACTTCAAAGGAATCCGCATCTTGAAATACAGCCTTATAGGCTTCCTGTTTTTCTTTTTCTGCCTGCTGGGCAATGGGTTCTTTTGTCACCTCATAGACCAGCCCCAGAAGCCCTCCTGCTGCCAGGGTAATCAGTGTCAGTACCAGGGCATCTTTTAAAATGGTGTTCTTTTTCATGCTTTTTTCCCTCCCATTCCGAAAGCTGCCGGCATTGTAAAACGTTCAATTAACGGCACTAACAGGTTACAGAAAATAATGGCATAGGAAACACCCTCTGCAGAACCGCCGAAAATACGGAAAAGTCCGGTAAAAATACCAAGACAGACACCGTATACAAGCTGTCCTCTTTTGGTAATCGGTGTCGTTACATAATCGGTTGCCATAAACCATGCACCCAGCATCAGACCGCCGCCAAAGAGATGGCAAAGCAGATAATTCAAATCCAGTCCATGTCCTCCAAACAAAAGAACAAATACGGCAAAGGTACCGATATAAGTCAGCGGAATCCGCAGATCAATAATGCCTCTTACCAGAAGAATGGCTGCACCGAGTAGGATTGCAAGGGCTGAGGTTTCCCCAATGGTTCCCTGCACATTACCGAAAAACAGGCTTACCCAGTCCACGCTCTCGCCTGCCTTTAATGCTGCCAGAGGAGTTGCACCGGATACCGTATCCGTAACATTTCCCCATGCGTTGTCCGGCACAGCGAAATTTGTCATTCTTCCTGTAAAAGAAATCAAAAGAAAGCATCTGGCAGCTAAAGCAGGGTTCATAAAATTCTGTCCCAGACCGCCGAAAAGCTGCTTTACAATTAAAATTGCAAACACACTGCCGATAACCGAAATCCACCATGGGGCATTTGGAGGCAGGTTCAGAGCCAGCAAAAGACCGGTAACGGCTGCACTGAAGTCTTTGATTGTCAGTTTCTTATGTACAATTTTTTCATAAACTGCTTCTGTTGCCACGGATACGGCAATAGATATCAGAATCAGCAAAAGAGCATTTGGTCCAAAATTATAAATTCCCACCAATGCTGCTGGCATCAATGCCAGAAATACAGTCAGCATAATGCTGCTGGTATCCACCTTCGACCTTACATGAGGGGAAGATGAAACATGTAACAAGTCACTCATGATTTTCTCCTCCTACTTGGGTTTTCTGCGGTTAGCCAGAACCATTTTTCTCATGGAACGCATAGACTGGGTCAGCGGACGTTTTGCCGGACAGGCAAAGCTGCAGCAGCCGCACTCCACACACTCCATACCATGATATTTTACAAACAGTTCCTCCTGTCCATGCTCTGAATAAGTTGCCAGTCTGGACGGAATCAACCGCGCCGGACAGGCTGTGACGCATCTTCCGCAGTTAATGCACGCTGTAGGCTCATTGGCAGAAACCTCGTCCTTTGTCATGCACAAAAGAGCAGAGGAAGTCTTTACTACAGGCACATGATAATCAAACATGGCAAACCCCATCATAGGACCGCCGGAAATAATCTTTTCTGCAGAACCCTTCAGTCCTCCGGCTGCTTCTAAAAGCTCAGCAAAAGACGTACCTGTGCGCGCCTTTAAATTACACGGCTCTGCCACTGCATCTCCTGTTATGGTGACAATTCGGTCCATAACAGGCTCACCCTTCATAACAGCCCGGTAAACCGCACAGACGGTATCTACGTTATCTACTACGCAGCCAGCATCTGCAGGAAGCATGGAAGAATTGATTTCTCTTCCGCTGACTGCCGCAATCAGGCATCGCTCTGCGCCCTGAGGATATTTGGTTTTTAAGGTACTGACCTCAATCCTTGGTTCCTCTTTTACCAATTCGCTGATTTTTGCAATACAGTCAGGCTTGTTATCTTCAATACAGATATAGCCCTTTGCATTGTCAAACAACTTTAAAATACACTTCAGCCCTTTGATAATCCATTCCGGCTGCTCTAATATACGGCGATAGTCAGAAGTCAGATAAGGCTCACATTCTGCACCGTTTACCAGCACATATTCAATCTTATCCGGTTCTTTTGGAGAAAGCTTTACATGGGTAGGAAAGCCTGCGCCTCCCATACCAACTACACCGCCCTCCTTGATTCTGGATACAATCTCTTCCTTTGTAAGAGCCTCCAGAGATGAGGCTGGGGAAAATGTAACGGTTTCGTATTTTTCATCGTTTTCAATCACAATGGCATCTACCATAGCGCCTACATTATTTCTGACTTTTTTAATTTCCTTCACAACTCCTGATACAGAAGCATGAACAGGTGCAGAAACAAAGCCTCCCATTTCTGCAATTTTCTGGCCTGCCAGTACATGATCTCCTTTCTTTACAATCGGCTGCGCCGGTGCGCCGATGTGTTGAGAAAGTGGATATACCAACTCTTTGCCGGGGAGATATTCCCGAACAGGCTTTTCTTTGGACAGTTCTTTTCCATCGTAAGGGTGAACACCACCCTTAAAGGTTAAAAACGCCATATTTTGTCCCTCCTTTATTTATGGATAACCAGACACCTCTGATTATGCTCATACTGTCACTTTGTCTGCTTTTTCTCATGTTTTTCTCTGTAAGTTCTGAATTGGTTCTTCAGCTCAGGATACGCGCAGACCATACGATTCCTGATTCCATTCTGTTTTTTTCGAATATCTGTATATTTTTTTACAAATTCATCAAAACGCTGTTCCAACTCCTGCTTCCGTTCCATATAGTTCTCTGCATCCAAAAGTCTTCTGTCCTGCACCAGGTTCTCAAAATGTTCCAAAACCTCCTGCCTTCTGTCAGACAGCCATGCCAGAGAATCCTGTACATGGCGATAATTTCGGGCAGATTCCAGCTTTTCTCTGATTTCCTCCCTTGTTTCGTAAACCCTGGTTGTATGCAGATAAGCGGTGAGATCCTCCAGCATATCCTCCACTCCTGCAAAGGTCTTGCTGAGTCCGAATGCTGCAGCTGCTGATGTAGCAAAATCAATAATATACAAAACCACAACAATGCAAAGCGCCACTGTTCCCACAGATTTCGGATACAGTCCTGTAAGCCAGGAAACAAAAGGCTGGAAAACATGAAACAGCAGTATGGTGAATACACCCCAGCCCAGAGAAGCCCCCAGGCATATGTATCCGTGAAAATTAAATTTCTGCCTGCTGTAATCCCACCATCTGGTATGGAAGATTCGTTCCATAAGCCAGCCAGTTACCAGCTCCAGAAGCGTAGCAGTGAACACACCGCCCACATAGAGAATCAGCAGATTTCCAGCAAAGGGCTTCATAATCAGATATACGCTGACTGCACCTGCACCGTAAATCGTACACAGAGGACCGTTAATAAACCCTCTGTTCACCGGCTTCCCTTTTTTCACGGACACATAAGCAGATTCCCATACCCAGCCTAAAAAGCTGTAGATAAAAAACCAGCTTATGATATAATATAGAGATACTCCTGCAATTGTAATATTCATGCTTTTCTCCTTCGTTATATAATATAACATTATTTTGCAAAAATCACTAGAATTTTTTAGTAATTTTTCGTACTATTTCAAGAACAATTTGAAAGGATTTTGTTAAAATGATAACAAATACACAAATTCTCTGTACATTATCACCAGAGTTAAAATCCGGTTTTTTTTCTCCGGATTCCAATCCTGCTGATTTTCTCTTTTTTGATATTGAAACCACAGGGCTCAGCCCCAAAAACAGCCGGGTCTTTCTGATTGGAATGCTTTTTCAAAAAGAAAACAGCAAGGATTTTGAGCTGTGCCAGCTTTTGGCAGAAAGTGGGGAAGATAAGGAAGAAATCCGCCTTTTAGAGGCATTTTACCGTATTGCTTCCTCCAGAAAATACCTGATACACTTTAACGGAAGCTCCTTTGACATCCCTTATCTTCTACACAGAAGCCAAAAACTTCAGGTAACTCCTTCTTTTGAAAAAATGGAACAGATTGATTTATATCGGGAGCTTTTGCGTATGCCCTGCTTTTTCAGGCAAATGCCGGGACACAGACAAAAGGACTTTGAATCCCTGGTTTCCTATCCCAGAAAAGACCAGTTATCCGGCAAGGAAATGATAAAATTTTATCAAAACTATGTAAAATCTCCCAGCAAGGAGCTTTTGCGACTCCTTCTCCTGCACAACAGCGATGACCTGAAAGGCATGATTTCTCTCCTGAATCTCGGAAATCTCCGACAGCTTTTAAATCAGGAATATACTATAGAACAGACAGAAGAAGTGACAGAAACAGACTTAAACGGAACTCCGCTTCGGAAACTCTTGTTTACGCTACAACTCAATCACTCGGTTAGCGCCCTTCTTTCTGCTTCTCTGCCCTTTTGTTACATTACTGTGCGAAACCATAAAGTAAAAATAAAAATGCCTCTCTATGAAGGCACACTAAAATACTATTATCCTGATTATCAGAATTATTACTATCTTCCCTACGAAGAGGAAGCCGTACATAAAAGTGTGGCACAGTTTCTGGACAAAAGCCGGAGAGAAAAAGCAAAGGCACACAACTGCTGTAAAAAAGTATCCGGATGTTTTGTATATGCCCCCGGTTCTCCCAGTCTTCCACTTTTACAGGAACAGTATACCTCCAGGGAGCGATATGCACTCTGGCCTTTTGAAACTTCCTCCCCACAGGCTCTGTATTCTTTTATTCATGGAATTTTAAAAACAGCCATCACTAAAAAGTGAGGGCTGTTTTTTAAGGACTTACACTTGTCTTATTCTTCTACTGCTTCTTCTTCCTGAGCTGGTTCAAGAACTTTCATGCTCAGGCTGATTTTCTTTTCTTCTTCGTTGAAATCAACAACCTTTGCAGAAACAACCTGTCCTACCTTTAATACATCAGATGGTTTTTCTACATGAGCTCTGGAAATCTGGGATACATGAAGCAGAGCGTCTACACCTGGCTCTAACTCGATAAATGCACCGAAATCTGTCATACGGGCAATTTTACCTTCTACCACATTTCCTACTGCATATTTTTCAGCTGCATGTAACCATGGATTCTGATCCTCGAATTTCAGGCTTAATGCAATTTTATCTCCATTGATTTCTTTAATCAGAACAGTAATCTTATCCCCTGCTTTAAATACTTTTTTCGGATTTTCAACTCTTCCCCATGACATTTCAGAAATGTGAAGAAGTCCGTCAGCGCCACCAAGGTCAATGAATGCACCAAAGTCTGTTACGTTTTTAATCGTTCCTTCCACTACATCGCCTGCATGGATTTTTTCGAAAAGTTCTTTCTTCAGTTCTTCTTTCTTTGCTACAAGAAGCTGTTTTCTGTCACCGATTACACGGCGTCTTCTTGGGTTGAACTCTGTGATTACAAATTCAATTTCCTGATCCTGATATTTTGTCAGGTCTTTTTCATAAGTATCAGAAACCAAACTTGCAGGGATAAATACTCTTGCTTCTTCTACAAGTACGCTTAATCCCCCGTCTAATACCTGATTTACTTTTGCTGTCAATACTTCTTTATTTTCGAATGCTTCTTCCAGTCGCTTATTTCCCTTGTCAGCAGCCAATCTCTTATATGTTAAGAGAACCTGTCCATCTCCATCATTTAATTTCAGGACTTTTGCCTCCATAGTATCACCTGGCTGTGCAACGGTTCTGAGGTCTAAGTTCTGGTCATTAGAATATTCGCTTCTGGTAATAATGCCGTCAGCTTTATAATCAATGTTAAGAATAATCTGGTCTTCTTTCACATCGATAACTGTACCTTCGACTACCTCTCCATTCCTGATTGTTTTAAATGTTTCTTCCAGCATTTGTTCAAAACTTAATTCTGACATGTTTTGAAACCTCCTCAATTATTTTATTTGGGGTTGAAGCCCCTGCTGTAATACCTACACATTGAACGGATCGGAAACTATCAGAATCCAAGTCAGCAAGTGTCTGTATATAATAAGTATTTTCACATTCGCTTTTACAAATTTCATATAGCTTCTGAGTATTGGAGCTATGCTTTCCTCCCACGACAATCATGGTATCTACTTGCTTAGCGATTTCTTCTGCTTCAGACTGTCTGTCTTGTGTTGCATTACAAATCGTATTTATAACAAGCCTATCATAACGCTTTTCGCTCAAAATTTCAACTATTTCTTGAAAATTATTGTAATTAAATGTCGTCTGGGACACAACACACACCTTTTCATAGCCTTTTTCCAGGAAATTTCTGGCCTCTTCCTTGGTTTTTAACACCGTACAGTCGCCCCGGCACCAGCCTTTAATTCCTGCCACCTCCGGGTGTTCTGCATTTCCCACAATTACAATATGTCTGCCCTTTTTGCTCTCTTCTTCCACAATTCTGTGAATTTTTAGAACAAAAGGACAGGTAACGTCCACATAGTCCAAATGCTTTTCCTTCAGAAGCTCATAAATGTATTTCGGCACTCCATGGGAACGGATAATCACGGTTCCTTTTTCCAGTTTCCGCAGTTCATTTTCTGTTTCCAGCACCTGAACGCCTTTGTTGGCCAGATCTGCCACCACTTCTTCATTGTGGATAATGGGACCATAGGTATAAACTTCTCCCTGCCTTTGCTCTGCCACCTCATAAGCCTTTTCTACTGCCCGCTTTACTCCAAAACAAAAACCGGCTGTTTTTGCAACCTTTACTTCCATACGCTTTTCCCACTTTCTTTTGGCATTATTTCCGGCTTTCCCGGTACAGACGAATAATCTCTGCTTTGACCTCCTCAATGGTCATCTGAGAAGAATCTACCAGTATGGCGTCCTCTGCCTGGCGAAGGGGGGAAATTTCTCTTGTCATATCCCTGTGATCTCTGTCATTGATGTCTGCTTCTATTTCCTCTAAAACACAGGAAATTCCTTTTTCCTCCAGTTCCCGGCATCTGCGTAAAGCTCTGGTATGGGCGCTGGCTGTGAGATAAATCTTGACATCAGCATCAGGAAGCACACAGGTTCCGATATCCCTTCCGTCCATAACCACGTCTGCCTTTGCTGCCAGTACACGCTGAAGCTCTACCAGCTTTTCTCTGATTCTGGGTCTTGCAGAGCTGACAGATGCCATATTTCCCACCTCTTCCTTCCGAAGAGAGGCAGTTACATTTTCTCCGTTTAACAATACCTGCTGGGCACCGTCCTCATATACAATGGAAATTTCTGCATTTTCACAGGCAGCGTCCATTTTGTCTTCTTCTCCTGGTGCAATATTTTGTCTTAAAAGATGCAGCGCCATGGCGCGATACATGGCTCCTGTATCTACATAAATAAATTCCAGTTCCTTTGCCACAGCCTTTGCTATGGTGCTTTTTCCGGCTCCTGCCGGTCCGTCAATGGCTATATTTACTGACATGTTTTTTCTCCTTTTGGTTTATTCAAAATTTTCCTCTGCTGCTGCCTTTGCCGTAGACCAGGCAATCTGAAGGTTAAAGCCTCCTGTCACAGCATCTAAATCCAGAACTTCTCCAATAAAGAAAAGTCCCTTTACTTTTTTGGATTCCATATTTTTCGGATTGATTTCCTTTACACTGACACCGCCCTGAGTAATAATAGCCTCCCGAAATTCCCGTAGTTTGGTAAGCGTCATAGGAAAATGTTTCACAACCCGGATAAATTCCCGCCGTTCCTCTTTTGTAATCTCATTGACCTTCTTTTCCGGAGAAATGCCACCAAGGGACAGTATGATTGGATAGAGCTTTGCCGGAAACATACCGGTAATCACATTTTTAAACTGCTTATTTTTTCCGTTTTCAAACTCCCGCAAAAGCCGTGCGTCCAACTGTTCCTCTGAAAGCGCTGCCTTTAAATCCAAAAACGCCCGTAGTTCCTTTTTCTCCAGCTTCTTTCCGATTTGAGAGCTGGCAGTTAAAACCAGAGGACCTGAAATTCCGAAATGGGTAAACAAAAGCTCTCCGAATTCGTCATACAGCACCTTTTTCCCGTCTTTTACCGTAAACCGGACATTTTTCAGAGCCAGTCCCTGCATCTCCTTTATATAGTCCTCTTTTGTTTCTATAGGAACCAGGGCAGGACGAAGCTCAGTCACTCTGTGGTTGGTTTCCCTGGCAAAGGTATATCCATCTCCTGTAGAGCCGGTTGCCTGATAAGAGCAGCCTCCGGTTGCCACAAGTACCCGATCTCCTGTAATTTCTGCTCCATTCTCCAAAAGTACACCTTTTACCTTTTCTTCCCCTTCATCAGAAAGCTCTGTCAGCACCTTTACCACCTTGCTCTTTAAATGTATTTTTACGTCTAAAGCCTTCATGCGCTGCTCTAAAGCCTTAATCACATCAGAAGAATGATCTGACACCGGAAAGATTCTGCCGCCTCTTTCCTCCTTTACGGCCAGTCCCAGACTTTTGAAAAAGGCAATCGTGTCCTGATTGGTATAGTTATAAAAAGCGCTGTAAAGAAATTTGGGATTGCTTACCACAGAACGGAAAAAAGTTTCCTCGTCACAGGAATTGGTAATATTGCAGCGCCCCTTTCCTGTAATAAACAGCTTTTTCCCCAGTTTTTCATTTTTTTCAAAGAGGTGTACCTGATGCTTTTGCCCGCCAAGAAAGACCGCTGCTGCCATTCCTGCGGCGCCGCCTCCTATAATGATTATTTTAGCCATAAAACACTCCTTTAATCCCTGGATTTTGGGGGTATTTCCATTTTTTTCAATTCAATCTCGTGATTGTCTGCCAGATTAATCTCATCTTTGTTGTATACCTGATATTCGTCCCAGATTTTTTCCAGCGAACCCAGGGTTTCCACAACCTCCTTTTGCTTCCGCATACTGAGCGCTACAACCAATGCGTTGATAACGCTTAAAGGTGCAACCAGGGAATCCACAATAGACGCCATATCGCTTCTTGCAATGAGATTGCAGGAGGAATACAGATTCATGGGAGAATGGATACTGTCTGTCAGAGTAATCACCTTTGCATTTCTGTTGTTGGCAAATTCCAAAGCTTTTAAAGTTCTCATGGAATATCGCGGAAAGCTGATGCCAATAATTACATCTTCCTCCCCAATGCGAATCATCTGCTCAAACAGCTCGCTGGAGCTGTTTGTATTTAAAAGCCGCACACCATCACAGATAAGATTCAGATAAAAAGCCAGAAATCCTGCCAGAGGCGCACAGCTTCGGATTCCCACAACATATATATTCCGTGCCTGCAGAATGGTTTCCACAGCCAGTTCAAAAGCCTCGTGATCTACTGCCTCCATGGTCATCTTAATCTTTTCAATGTCGGAATGCAGCACCGTATCCAGAATCTCGGACTGCGGCACCTTTCCATAGGTAATCTCCATTCTCTGTATGGAATTTAATTTGTTCCGTACCAGTTCTTCCAGCTCTCTCTGAAACTCCGGATAGCCCTTATAGCCCAGATAAATAGCAAACCGAACTACCGTAGACTCGCTGACTCCTACCGTTTCCCCCAGCTTTGCAGCCGTGAGAAAGGCAGCCTTATCGTAGTTTTCTTTAATATAGGCAGCCAGTTTTTTCTGTCCTTTACTGAAATTCTGATACTGCATGTTCATCTTACTGAGCAGATGCTCTGTATTGTTCATCTTCTGACCCCTCTTTGCTGATTCTTTCACATATCTTTTATCATAGCACAAAAAAGAAAAAGTTTCAGCAAAAATTTTCAGTTCTCTCTTTCTCACAGAACCCGCTTTCCCATAAAACGAAAAAGCGAAGGCCCGGACACCCCTTAAAGGGTATCTGAGCCTTCGCCTTTTTTACTCTGCTTGGACAATGCTATTTATACCGGATAAGCTCCGTTTTCTGTATCCGCTTCCTTTGGATCTACCTTAGTCTGCTGTGCTTCTCTGTATTTGAAGAAGTCTGTAGCAACCTGTGGGAACAGTGCGTAAGACAGTACGTCTTCCTCCTGTTCGGACCACTGCGCCATTTCGCCTCTCAAGGTATCCAGTTCCGGCTGAAGTAAATCCGCAGGACGGCAGGTGATAACTTCTGCATCACCAATACATTTTTTCTGTACTTCTTTATCAAACGGTTTTACTGTTGCACCGTATTTTCCGCTTAATACATCTTTTGTTTCTTTTGTTACCATTTTGTAGCGTTCGCCCATGATAACGTTAAATACAGCCTGTGTACCCACAATCTGGGAAGATGGGGTAACCAGAGGCGGTTCACCAAGGTCTTTACGAACTCTCGGAACCTCTTCCAGAACATCGTAGAACTTGTCTTCTGCATGCTGTTCTTTTAACTGAGATGTCAGGTTGGAAAGCATACCGCCCGGTACCTGATATAACAGTGTCTTAATGTTTACACCCAGGTTCTTCGGATTTAACAGACCGCTGTCTAATGCCTCGTCACGGATTGGACGGAAGTAATCAGCGATTTCTGCCAATAACTGCTGATCAAAGCCTGTATCATAAGGTGTTCCCTTAAAGGTTTCAACCATAACCTCTGTTGCCGGCTGAGATGTTCCCAGTGCAAATGGTGACATAGCTGTATCAATAACATCTACGCCTGCTTCTACTGCTTTTAAGTAAGTCATGGAAGCAACTCCTGAGGTATAGTGTGTATGAAGCTGAATCGGAATATCAACCGCTTCTTTTAATGCTGTTACAAGCTCTGTTGCTTTATATGGAAGCAATAAACCAGCCATATCTTTGATACAGATGGAGTTTGCACCCATATCCTCAACCTTTTTCGCCATATCTACCCAGTAGTCCAGAGTATAGGCGTCACCCAGAGTATAAGACAGAGCAACCTGTGCATGCCCTTTTTCTTTGTTTGCTGCCTTTACTGCTGTCTGCAGATTGCGAAGGTCATTTAAACAGTCGAAAATACGAATGATATCAATACCGTTTGCAATAGATTTCTGCACAAAGTATTCTACTACGTCATCCGCGTATGGACGGTAACCTAAAATGTTCTGTCCACGGAATAACATCTGCAATTTTGTATTTTTAAAGCCATCACGGAATTTACGAAGTCTTTCCCATGGATCTTCCTTTAAGAAACGCAGGGAAGCATCAAAGGTAGCTCCACCCCAGCACTCTACGGAATGGTAGCCGACTTTATCCAGTTTTTCTACGATTGGCATCATCTGCTCTGTTGTCATTCTTGTTGCAATCAGAGATTGATGTGCGTCACGCAGAATTGTTTCAGTAATTTTAATTGGTTTCTTTACTACGTCTGCCATCTTTTTTTCCTCCATTTATATTTCTTGGTTTATACACCAAAGATAGCCATGAAAGTACCTGCTGCTACGGCTGTACCGATAACACCGGCAACATTTGGTCCCATTGCATGCATGAGCAGGAAGTTGGTCGGGTCTGCTTCTGCACCCACTTTCTGGGATACACGGGCTGCCATGGGAACTGCGGATACACCTGCAGAACCAATCAGCGGGTTAATCTTGCCATGAGTCAGCTTGCACATGAGTTTACCCAGAAGCACACCGCCGGCCGTACCAAAGGCAAAGGCTGCCAGACCTAATGCTACAATTTTCAGAGTATCTACTTTTAAGAATGCCTCAGCACTTGTTGCAGCACCTACGGAAGTACCCAGAAGGATAACAACGATGTACATAAGCGCATTGGAAGCTGTTTCTGAAAGCTGTTTTACAACGCCTGATTCACGGAACAGGTTACCCAGCATCAGCATACCAACAAGCGGCGCTGTTGTAGGAAGAATCAGACAAACAACAACGGTGATGATAATCGGGAACAGGATTTTTTCCAGTTTGGATACCGGACGAAGCTGTTCCATTTTGATTTTTCTTTCTTCTTCTGTTGTCAGAAGCTTCATGATTGGCGGCTGAATAATCGGTACCAGGGACATATAGGAATATGCCGCTACGGCAATTGCGCCCATGAGTCCGGTCTGTCCAAGCTTACCAGCCAGGAAGATAGAAGTCGGACCGTCTGCACCACCGATAATGGAAATTGCTGCTGCTGCTTTTCCGTTGAAGCCCATGAAGATTGCCAGGAAGTATGCAACATAGATACCAAGCTGTGCTGCTGCACCCATTAAGAAGCTCTTTGGGTTGGCAATCAGAGGACCGAAGTCTGTCATGGCGCCTACACCAAGGAAAATCAGAGATGGGAGCACACTCCACTCATCAAGAATATAGAAAATGTGAAGAAGTCCGGCTACGCCGTTGGATGTTTCTTCTGCGCTGGCCATAATATCAGGATAGATATTTACCAAAAGCATACCAAAAGCAATTGGCACCAGCAAAAGCGGTTCAAATCCCATTTTAATAGCAAGGAATAAAAATACAAATGCTACTAAAATCATAATCAGATTGCCCCATGTCAGATTCATAAAAGCTGTCTGCCCAATCAGGTTTGACACTGTATCTGCAATGTTAGACATTTTTTTACCTCCCATTTATTTCGTCATTCACAGGCATTTCTGCCCGTTTCTTGGGAATTTACATGGTATGCAAATTCTAGTTCATAGATGCCAGTACAGCACCGTTTTCTACTGCATCGCCAACAGCTACGTTTACGCTTGCAAGTGTACCGTCCTGAGGTGCAACAACCGGAATTTCCATTTTCATAGCTTCCAGAATTACAATCGGATCACCGGCTTTTAAAGCCTGTCCTACATTTGCTTCGATTTTGCATACTTTACCAGGAACAGATGCCTTAACCTCAATAGCGCCTGCTGCCGCTGCTGCTGCAGGTTTTGCAGCCGGTGCTGCTTTTGGAGCAGCCTTAGGTGCTGCCTTAGGTGCTGCTGCAGGTGCAGCGTTTCCGTTTCCTTCTTCTACGGTTACATCATATGCAACGCCATTTACTGTAATTGTATAAGATTTCATATTTCTTTCCTCCTACCAATAAAGCTATTTCCAGCTTCTTCTGTTTGATTTTCTGATCGAACGTACCACAAAGCTGTCTGTGGACGTATTTTCTGCTGCTGCAATCGCTGCCGCAATCACTGCCACTAAAGCTCCGTCATCAACCAGCTCTTCTTCTGCCTGAGGAACAACTTCCTGTACCGGAGCAGGCGCAGGAGCAGGTGCTGTTTCCGGAGTTTTCTTTTTACTCAGAGCTGCTTCCAGCTTTGGTACATATTTCATCAAAGAAATCACAAAGCTTAAGAAAATCAGCATGATAAATACAGTTGCAAGACCTACAACAGCATTCATGACAGCATCCTTCATCTTTTCGCCCATTGTATAATTTGCACTGAAGCCAACGCTTTCTGCGTTTAATTTGCCGTCATATACCATTTCTACGGTAGCATCTCTGTTTTCAAACTCTGCCTGTAAAGTAACAACGTATTTGCTTCCGTCCTTCTTTATAACATCTTCGGCATCAGCTTCTTTGATTTCCACGAAAGCGCCCAGCTCTTCTAAGGAATCAGCCCAGGAAGTGAAGGCATTTTTTGTGAAGTCGTCCATGTTCGGATTTTCTTCTATAGACTGTTCTATAGTTGCCTTATCATACTGTACCAGAGCCTGAACAGTACCGACTGTCCCCTGGTAAAGATTATCCTGCACCTTGGCATTGATTTCATCTTTTGTCTGACCGCATGCGGACAGGGAAAATACCAGAACACCGATTGATACTAAACTGCCTATTTTTTTCCATCTCTGTTTCATATCATCTCCCCCTTGCTTAAACTGTGCCATGTTTCTTGCTTGGGCGGTCTTCTCTCTTGGTGAATAACATTTCAAGTGCACCAATTACATACTTTCTTGTGTCCTCAGCCTCAATAATGGTGTCCACATAGCCTCTCTTTGCTGCGGAAAGAGCGCTGGACTGCAACATCGCATATTCTGCTGCTTTTTCATTAATCGTAGCTGCATCTGCATCTGCATACATAATCTTTGCAGCCAGTTTTGCGTCCATCATACCAATCTGTGCATTCGGCCATGCAAATACCATGTCCGCACCAGTGGATTTGCTGTTCATAGTAAGGTAAGCGCTTCCGAAAGCTTCTCCGATTACAATGTTTACCTTTGGAACGGTTGCACTGATAAATGCGTTTGTCAGCTCTGCTGCATTTCTTGCCATATTGGACTCAGAGCATTTTGTAGCCTTGTATCCTTTTACATTGGTAAGAGTCAGAACAGGGATTTCAAATGCATCACAGAATTTTACAAATTCAGCGGCTTTTTTACAGCCTCTTGCGGATAATACATTTTCAAAGGTTTCTGTCTTTTCGCCCTCTTGGTTGTAAACTTCGCTTCTGTTTGCAACACAGCCTACCGTTGCACCGTTTAAACGGATAAATCCTGTTACCATGTCTTTTGCATAAGCTGCTTTTACTTCAAAGAATTCCTGATTGTCTGCAATCTGGGAAAGTGCAATGGAGGTATCTCCCACACAGTTTTCCAGTTCCGGACAAATACGATTTAAGTCATCTGTGCAGTCTACATAGGATGAATTGTCTTCAAAGTTAGAAGGCAACATGGAAACCAGGGTTCTCATCTGTCCTAAAATTTCTTCTTCGCTTCCCAGAACGTCTACAAGACCTGCATGCTCGCTCTGGTATGCAGCGCTTGAAGTATCACATTTGGAAATTTCATTTCCTTCCAGTGCATTCGGGGAGTTTACAAACAGTCTTCCCTTTGTGTCTTCCATAAATGTAAAGTCTGTCAAAGCCGGAACGACTGCAAGTCCGCCGCCACAGGTACCGAAAATTCCTGTAATCTGAGGAATCACACCAGATGCCATAACCTGTTTTGTGTAAATTTCGCCAAAAGCGTTTAATGCATCTGTTGCTTCCTGCAGTCTTAAGCCTGCACAGTCAAGCAGACCGATAATCGGTGCGCCTGTCTTCATGGCTAAATCGTACAGATTTGCAATTTTCTTTGCATGCATTTCACCAATGGAACCGTTTAACACGGAGGCGTCCTGGCTGTACACATATACCAGGCTACCGTCAATGACACCGTATCCGGTAATGACGCCGTCTGCCGATGTTTCTTTTTCAGATAAGTTGAAATCTGTGTTTCTGGCTGTTACATAGCCGCCGATTTCAACAAAGCTGTTCTCATCAAGTAAAGAGTTAATTCTCTTACTCGCTAAGGTTTGTGCTGTACTACTCATTGTTCAGCCCTCCATCTTAAATTTATTTTTCACAGCAAAAGCACAATCCGCCTGCTGTTTACCGGGATTTCTGCACTATCACTGTGAGCCTTATCCGGTCTTTGTGCAGAAATTTTCACCGATTCACTGTATTGTGCTACATTAGTAAAACCAATTTCTGCCGAGTATAATTGTACCTTGTTTCGAATTATTTTTCAATAGTTTTTGACAAAGTTTTAACGCCCTTTTCTGCTGCGCCAAAGCTCTTCACAATTTTTCATACAGGTGTATAAAAGAGAGTATGTCCCGTTTTTTTCTATTTCTACCTCTAATTCCTCTGCAAATAAAAATTCTATACAAAGATATCCCAGTCCTGAAAGCTGTTCCCTTTGTTTTGTTTTTGCCAGAGCGCACATTCTCTGAAAGGAAGTATGGGAGGCGCCTTTAAAAAAGTTGTAAATTTCCTGGAAACCCCGGTAAAGCAAATACCAGAAACCAATCCACGCCAGCTCTGCCCTCTCTGCTTCCCCTCCTCTAATGTCCTCCAAAAGCCCAAGGACTGCTTCAGCACAAAGCTTCTCCTCGCAGGAAAGAGAATGCCAGAAATATTCCCCCTGATAAACGCTGCTTTCCGCGCGCTGCAGAAGATAGGCTCTCCACTCCTCCTCCATATGAATGACCATGTTCTGGCACCGATGATTTTTGCCTATGGCATAGAGCAGCGTATAGGTAATATCTGCATATTTCTTCTCTGTCTTTGGCACAAAATCACCGCCGCCAGGATCGTAAGAGCCTTCCTCCTGCAAAAAGTCCGAACTCTGCCTTATCTGTATGCAAAGCCCCTGAAATAAAATCCCCTTTTTTCTCATAGACTGCCTCTTTTCCGTCTGCACCTGCACTGTGAGGAATTTTCTTCTTTTTCTTTATACTTATCCGGGAACTCAAAGAACTGATAGATGAAATAGCAATAGAAATATGGAATAAAGTGAGAAAACAAAAAGAATAAAACAAAATTTAAAGAACTGATAGATACGCCAACTGAAATGCCGCGCAGACCTGTTTTTATTTTAGATATATTTTACTACAGAGCCTGGAAAATTACAAGGAATTTTCTCAGACTCTGCAATAAAATTTTATCAGGCTTTCTTTACGCCATGGTCACTTTTCTGAAGTTCTTCTTACCTTTCTTCAGCACAATTCCCTCTCCCTGAAGTTTTTCTCCTGCAAGAAGGTATTTGATATCTGTAATCTTCTCTCCGTCCACAGATACTCCGCCCTGCTCAATGGCGCGTCTTGCCTCTGAACGGGTATTCGCCAGTCCACTGTTTACCAGAAGGGAAATCAGGTCAATATTTCCATCTGTAAGCGCGCTCTCCTCAATCTTTGCAGAAGGCATATTTGCTGCATTTCCGCTGGTGAATAAAGCTCTTGCTGCTTCCTGAGCTTTCTCTGCTTCTTCTTTTCCGTGTACCAGTTCGGTCAGCTCATAAGCCAGAATTTCTTTTGCTTTGTTTAACTGGCTTCCTTCCCAACTGTCCATTTCATCAATCTGTTCCAGAGGCAGGAAGGTCAGCATACGGATACATTTCAGCACGTCTGCATCTGCCACATTTCTCCAGTACTGGTAAAAATCAAAAGGAGAAGTCTTATTCGGATCTAACCATACAGCGCCGGACTGTGTTTTTCCCATTTTTTTGCCTTCAGAATTGAGTAGCAGAGTAATGGTCATAGCACAGGCATTTTTTCCCAACTTTCTTCTGATTAATTCTGTTCCGCCCAGCATGTTGCTCCACTGGTCGTCTCCGCCAAACTGCATGTTGCAGCCATATTTCTGGTACAGCATGTAGAAATCATAGCTCTGCATAATCATATAGTTAAACTCCAGGAAGCTCAATCCCTTTTCCATACGCTGTTTGTAGCACTCTGCAGCGAGCATACGGTTTACAGAAAAGTGAGCCCCAACCTCTCTTAACAGCTCTACATAATTTAAATCCAGCAGCCAGTCTGCATTATTTACCATTAATGCTTTTCCTTCAGAAAAATCAATAAAACGCTCCATCTGCTTTTTAAAGCAGTCACAGTTGTGCTGAATCATTTCCGGTGTCATCATGGAACGCATGTCGCTTCTTCCGGAAGGGTCACCGATGTATCCGGTTCCGCCGCCAATCAGGGCAATAGGCTTATTACCAGCCATCTGCAGACGCTTCATCAGGCACAGTGCCATAAAGTGACCTACATGAAGGCTGTCTGCTGTAGGGTCAAAGCCAATGTAAAAAGTTGCCTTTCCATTGTTTACCAGTTCTCTGATTTCTTCTTCGTCTGTTACCTGGGCAATTAAGCCTCTGGCAACCAGTTCGTCATAAATTTTCATGTTTGCAATCTCCTTTTCTCTATGCTAAAAAGAGCCCTCGCCCTTTTTGATTTATAAAAGGACGAGAACTCTAAAATCCCCGTGTTACCACCTTTATTCACAGCCAGCTCGCACTGATCTGCCTCTGCAAGTACAGCATAAGCGATACTCATCGTGTTTTAACGTACACGCATCCGTCACAGCCTACTCATCTCTTTTCGGTGTGAAGCTCAGGGAGGTATTCGCTTTTCAGATTTCCACGCGCCTCTCATCTTCCGGCTGCTTTCTGTGTGTGCCTCTGCAAACTACTTGTTCCCGTCTTTGCCTTTCTCTCATACAAAGACAGTATACAAATCCCCACCTGTTTTGTCAAGCCATGTTTTGTTTGCTTTTCCAACTCACAGCAATGCAGTAAGCACAATGACAAGCCTCTGAAAATCTACAACTTTGCAGTGTTCCACACATACTCGCCGTTTTCTTTGATCCCGTAAAAATCACTGAAATTCAGAGCAAAAATATCTTTTTCTATTTTGTCTACAGGAATCTCATTTTTAATTAAATACTGCCAGATTCCGCCGTGGGAAATATCTCCCTGTAAAAGTACACCTGCAACCTTGCCGTCCCTTAAAATCACACGCTTATAGCTGCTTGCACCTTCTCTTACCAGAACAGTATCCCCTTCCTGCGGCACAATAATTCCCACACACATGGAAACCAGCCCAAAAAAATTAATAGTATTTTTCATTGCATACCGGTCTGTATAAGCTACTTTACTTCCGCACATGTTCAGGGCTGCTGTTTCTCCCTGCTTCTGGGCATTTGGCCAGATTCCGGAAAGACCTGTTACATCGCCTGCTGCGTAAACATCTTCTGCACCTGTTTCCAGATACTCATTGACCTGCATACCCCGGTCAATGATAATTCCCTCTCCGTCCATACCTGCCACTGCAGAACGTACACCTGCTGCCACAATCACCAAATCACAGGTAATTTCTGTTCCATTGTCCAATACCAGACAGGTAATTTCCCCCGCTTCATTCATAATGGTATCTGCAGCCTTTCTTCCCAAATAAAAGGTTGCCCCTGCTTTTTCAAAGCGCTTCTGGTATTCAAAGGCTCCTGTTTTATCCAACTGAATGGGAAGAATCTGATCTGCCATTTCAATAATGGATACCTTTTTTCCTGTTTCCATAAGTCCGTAGGCTGCGTCAAGCCCCACCAGACCTGAACCGATAATGGCAATATGCTCTGCTTTTTCCGCCAGAGCATCAATAGCCTGGGCATCTCTTAAGTGACGCAGACCGAACACATTCTTGGCTTCTCTTAAATTTCCTACCGGCGGAATAAAGCTTTCCGCACCTGTGGCAATAAGAAGTCTGTCATAAGAGATTTCCTCTCCCTTGTCTGTCACAACCCTTTTTGCAGCTGTATCCAGCTTTGTTACCGTAACTCCGGCTTTCCATTCAATGTTGTTTTTCTCAAAGAAATCCGGGTCTACAAAGCTGATGCCCTCTGCGCTTCTTTCATGGCTTAAAAATTTGTGCAGCATACAACGAGAATGTACCTGTGTATCCGTAGAAATCATGGTAATCTTCCCCTGAGAATCTGCTTTTCTGATAGTCCTCGCCGCAGTGATGCCTGCTGCTCCGGCTCCTAAAATCACATATTCCATTGCTACACCTCCTCTACCCAGATTGCCTGCTTTGGACAGGCCTTGACACAACTTGGCTCTTCGCCCTTTTCTATGCAGAAATCGCATTTGATAACCTTCATATTTGTGCTGTCGTCCGGTTTTAACACCCCGTAAGGACAATTCATAACACACATAAAGCAGGAACCGCATTTTTTCTCATCATACTGTACATGTCCTGTTTTTTCGTCCTTGGTAAGCGCGCCGCTCATACAGGACATCACGCATTCCGGCTGGTCACAGTGTCTGCAGAAGACAGGCGTATAGCTTCCGTCCGGATTCTTGTAGATATAGTTGCGGGATTCATTGGCAATGTCTGTCAAATCCAAGGTATACACACTGCCTTCGTCTTTTCTGTGTGCCTGCATACATGCAATGGAGCAGCTTTTGCAGCCATCGCATTTGGCAGCATCTATCATTATTCTTTTCATGAGATACCCCCGTTGTTTTTTAGATATTCAGTCCTGCACGTTTTTCTTCAATAATCTTGTCCAGAATGTCTGCGCTTTCCTTTGCATTCCCGTTGATAATCACCTGTCCGCCTGTGATATTTTTCATATCCTCTGTAAGAAGCTTAACTGCAGTCTTACTTCCTGTCACAAACGGAGGCAGTCCCAGGTGCAGCGGAAGTCCCAGCGCCAGACCAAAGCAGCCGTCTGCCAGAGCCTGTTCTTCCAGCCACTGTGCAGCAGAGAGAACCAGCGGAAGCTGCGGAATATCTACGCCAATAGCTTCTGCAAGCTCTGTAGCTACAATTTCCAGACGTCCGATAGCCAAACATGGACCGAAGTTTAATACCGGAGGAATGTTTAATTTTTCACAAACTGCGCGAAGCTTCGGACCAGCCAGTTTCGCTGCTTCCGGTGTCATAAGACCACAGTTTTCAATACCGCCTGAAGAACAGCCGGCTGTCAGCACCAGGATATCCTTTGCAATGAGTTCCTTGGTAAGCTCGACAGAAAGCACGTCATGTCCTCCTGCTGTTAAGTTGGAACAGCCTACTACACCTGCAATACCTTTGATATCTCCAGATACAATCAGGTCAATGAGAGGTTTCCAGTTACCCCCTAAGAAGTCTTTTAAAGAGCCCTCGGAAACACCGGTTAAGGTATGGTCATTTCCATGTTCAGGCATAAGGTTCATTGGCACATTGCCTCTTCTTGCCTTGTACGCTTCTACAATTTCATCAATGATTTCTTCGCTCTGTTTTTCTCTTTCTTCAAACACAAATGGTTTTAATTCTGCATTGGCCTTCTTTGCCACATCGTCCAGACAAATCTGTTTGATTTTCAGCTCATCGCAGATTGGCTCAATACCCGGAAGTGTACAGTTGAATTCAGAAAGCACTGCATCAATACCGCCTGTAGCCAGAACAGCTTCACTGGTGTAGTTATTTCCTGCATGCCCGTCAAACACTTCTTCATAGTGTGCGCCGCGAAGCTGTAAATCCTGTCCTACACAAGTACAGCCTACCAGCTTAAATCCTTTTGCCCCGGCTGCTTTTGCTTTTGCAATGGCTGCTTCAGAGGTAAGTCTTTCCTGTAAATCAACAAAAATAGTATGCTGATGTCCGGTAATCATGATGTTGATGTAATCCGGATCAATAACGCGCAGACCTACCGGCGCCATGCGAAGCTCCGGTTCGCCTAAAAGCACATCGTTTAACAGATTTGTCAGTGTCAGGCCATACAAACCTGTGGAGATACCCAGCTTCAGGCAGTCTGTATACATATCAACAGGGTCTGAATTTAAGTTTGTAGAGCATTTTACAACGCCATGGAACACTTCGCTCTTTGCGCCGCCCGGTAAAATACCAAGCTCCTGCCATTTTTTAAAGCGCGGTGCATACGCCATTTTTTCAACCAGCTCCATTTTTTCATATTCCGGTTTATATAAGTCATCCAGAACCTTCTGTGCCACCTGCTTTGCAGTATCCCATTTATCAACGCCCTGTACGTTGAAAATCTCAGCCAGTCTTGCCAGGGATTTTTCACCTTTAATCTCTCCCTTAATTTCTACTGTTTTCTTTACGTTTAACGCTGTATTTTCTACAATATGAATGTAACAGCCAGATCCGCTTGCCACTGCGCGCAGGAAATTACGGGCAACAATCACATCTGCTGTTGCGCCACAGATTCCTCTGGGTGCTTTTGGCGTAATACGGCACGGACCATTGGAGCAAAGACGGCAACAGACACCCTGCAGACCAAAGCCGCATTTGGTACTCTGACCTTCTACTCTGTGATGAGAAGTTTCCATTGGTAATTCACGGATAAATCCTTCCAGCGGTTTATCTGCACTGGCACAGGTGTTGCAACCAAAACACTGATTCATTCTTATATCCTCCTGATATGTACTTAAATTTTCATTTGTTAAGATTATAACAATTCTTGACTAAATTAGTCAAGAATAACCCGCAAAATTTCCCTTCTTTTTTCTTTTCCTTAAAGTTTTTCCTGAAATGCCTGAATTTCCCGCTTTAAGCAATCCTCCTGCTGACTGGTCAGCAAAAGCTTTCCTTCCTCCAGATAAACATCACAGCCATGCTGACGGATAAAGCCCATAATTTCCTCATTAGCAGATAGGTGGGTGAGAAACAGAGACAGCTCCTGCCCCTCTGAACATACAGTCTTTAAAAAGACAATGCTATGCTCCAGAGCCTGCTTTCCCTCCTCCTCTGCTTTTTTCAGCTTCAGGGTTTCCCGGTAAAAGGCTTCCTTTACCCAGAAAAACTCTTTTTCTGCACCAGTCTTTTCCAGATTTTGCAGGTGCAACTCCTGCTGCTTTTCCAGAATCCATTCTGTGACCTTATGATACACTTCTTCCTCTTCTCCCAAAAGCAGAGCCTGCTCTTTTAAAATCTGTCCCCGCTCTTTCCTCTGCGCAATACAGGTCTTTAGCATCTCCTGAAAATTCTTTTCCGGCTTCAGTTCCTGTCTGATTTTTTTCAATTCCCCATAGATTCCGTTTATGTATGCCTTCTCAAGACGGCATCGCCTTATGCGCTCTCCCAGTCCTTCCTCTGCCATATTCATAAGCAGAAGCTTTTCGTCAAAAGCCGCTCCCTTTAAAGACTCTGCTTTTTCCGAAATTTCTTCCTTGTTTTCCATGGAAAACAGTCTGTCTACGTTGTAAAGAGCCTTATACTTTTTACAAAGCCGGTAAAATCCTATAAAATCCCCTGCAATCTCTCTGTCCCGAATATATTCTTCTATTAATTCCACGGAAACGGAGAATCCCATTTCCTCATAAACCTTTAATACACAGGACAAATCCTCCCAGCCCCTGGCTGTGACAAAACAGCTTCCCTCCTGTTTTTCCTGCAATTTATAAAAATGCTCCTGCTTTAAATCCAGATAAGATAAAACCGCTGTATGTATCCCCTGTTTTTGTGCATACTGTCGCCACACCGAATAGTCTGCCTCAATTTCTATATTTCGCACACGGTCCAGGGTCGCCATATCAAATTCCCGGACAGATTTGTTATATTTCTCCGGGTTTCCTGCTGCCACAATCACCCAGCCTTCCGGCAAATGATGAGTCCCAAAGGTTTTCTGCTGCAAAAACTGCAGCATGGCAGGCGCCAGGGTTTCTGACACACAGTTGATTTCGTCCAGAAACAAAATTCCTCTTGAAACCTTTTGCTTCTCCATACACTGATATACCGAAGCCAGAAGCTCACTCATGGTATATTCTGTTACCGTGTATTCCCTGCCTCCGAAAACTCTCTTTTCCAGAACAGGAAGCCCTACGGCGCTCTGCCGTGTGTGATGGGTCAGCGTATATTCCACCAGCCCAATCTTTTCTTCCTGAGCAATCTGCTTCATAATGGCAGTTTTCCCGATTCCCGGCGGTCCCATGAGCAAAATGGGACGCTGACACGCCAGAGGAATTTTATACCTGCCCTGTTCATCTCTTGCGGTGTACGCCTGTACCGTATGGATAATTTCCTGTTTTGCCTGCGCTATATTCATACAATATCCTCTCCCTGTTTTCTCTCGTCCATGTACATCAGCTGCGCCCATGCGGGTATTTTTGCCTCCTTCGGCGGCTTGCGCGTGAGAAGAAAAACGGTTTTATAATCTGTCTTCTCCCGGGGATAAATGCCATCGCCGTCTGTATAATATAAAAGTGCCTTCAGATTTTTCAGTTCCCCCTTTTGCTGCAGTTCTTTCACATACCTAAAAACAGGCCGAAAATCTGTCCCCCCTCTTCCCTGTATCCGAATTTTCTTCAGATAGTCCTTCCATTCCTTTTCCTTTGTCACCAAAACCGCCTCCTGTACATAGCAGTCGCATTGGAAAATGTAAACCTTCATTTTTTTGAAAAAATCCTCCCGCCGGCTTAAAACACTGTAGGTTTCTTCCAGAAATCGCTGCACCACCCCGCGGCTGCAGGAGCCAGAAGTATCAATGGCAATCACCAGCTCCTCCAGTTTTCTGGCTTCTATGTATTCCAGAGGCTCCAGGAGCGGAAGATTGCCATACCTGAACATACCATACAAATAAGGAATATAGTCAAAGCTTTCCAAATCTAACTGTAATTCTTCTCTTTCCACAGCAAAGCTTCGCAGAAACCTGTGATATTCCCGTCTGCGGGTTTCCTGAAGCTGGTACCACTCCTGGCATTCTCCTTTCTCACTGCCCCGCCTTCCTGTACTTCCTTTTTCTCCTGCCTGCCCTTTGGCTTTGATCCCGTCTGCCGCCTGTCGGATTTCCTGAATTCTTTCCGAGCCCACGGTTCTCCAGTATGTATGGCTGTCTGCAGCAAAAATCTTTTTCCAGGAATCCAGTGCCTGCTTTCCGGGCTTTAATGCTTTCAGCCTTTCATATACTTCCTCTGCTGACAGACTTTTGTCCCTTCCCCAGATTTTGCTGCAAAGCGCCCTTCCTTCCGCTTCCATAAGACCTGTCAGTTCTTCCAGCCCCAGACAGTCTATGGTGTATTCTGTCACAATATCACATGCCAGATAATAAAGCTCATCTTCTCTTTTTGTATTCATATGTACATACAGCACGTGTAAAAGACTATGCAAAAAAGCACGGATAACAGAAATCCTTCCCTTGCTGCAATACTGTGTCAATAACGCCTCCGGTTGATAGTAAAGCACAGTACCGTCTGTACCGAACAGTTCTCTTTCTTCCATGCTTTGGAACACCTTTTGAAAGACTCCGTAAAGTTCCGGACTTCTGCAGCACAGCTCCGTCATTGTCAGGGTTTTCAACTTTTCCCAAAGCCGCTGCTTTTCTTCCATAATTAAAATTCCCAGCCTTCCTCTTTAAATCCCTGCTGCTCTTTCTTCTTCTGTAAAAGAAAAATCTGTGCCTCTGTGTTTTGATATTTTTCCGCCTTCAAAAGCAAGGATTCCAGTACCGCGCCCTGCAACTGAAAATCCTCCAATAAGACCGCAAGCTTTCTGTTTTCTCTCTGTTGTATCAGCCATTCTCCTGCCGGACGGATACGCAGGGAAAGATAGGAACCATATTCCTTTCTTACCTTGTCCTTTTCCCATGTCCTGCAGGAAAAATACCTCTTTAAGGCAAGTTCCAGCCTGATCTTTTCCTGCTTGCCGGAAAGAAACTTCTCATCAAGACTGCGGCATTCTTTTTCATAAGCCTCCTGTTTTTCCATCTCTTCTGCCAGACAGCCCCATAAACCTGCAGTTGTACGGCTGTTAATTTCCAGATCTTCACCTCTTGGCATTTCGGCTGTATCCTGCGGATTTTCACCGCAAATATCAGCCCCCAGGATTCTACGGTGAACAAACGCCAACCGTATCATCTTCAAAAGCTGAGGCAGAAGTACCTCTCCCTGATCCCAGTTAGTTCTTGCCGCCTCCCTGGAAAGAAGATCCATATCAATGGATAAATATAGCGGAGAAGAACTGCCTGCCAAAAATCTCTCCAGCGTTTCCTCCTTTTTCTGAGAAAGCTCTTCTGCGGTCACTGCCGTTATCCCTCTATTTTGGGCATCACATTCCGAAAAAGCGGCTTTGGACGGTCCTGTTACACATACCTTTGAAAGTTCCGGATTGGTATCCAGCACCTCCCTCACCCAGCTTCCGCAGGAAAGCAGTCCGAAAAAAGCAGCCTCCTGCATATCTGTGTGATTGTCAAACACCAGCAAATCAAAAGGTTCTTCTATTTTTTTCAGCCAGAGCTTGCTTAAATAATGATAATTCCCGGAATCCAGAAAATGAATACCAAAAAGAGGCATTTCCTTTATCTGCTTCTGTATCGCTTCCTCTGCCTCAGGCGTACAGTAACAGTTCACTCCTTCCATTCCTGTCATATCCAACCATCTGCCCTGCTGTGCCTGAAAAAAGGGTTCCTGAGGATAAATTCCCGAAAAATTCATAATAACTGTTTTATCCCACATAATGCACGATCCCGACCTTTTTTACCTTTTGTTCCGGTTCTGTTTTGCCATAGCCAAGGGCTGCCATACCAAAAACCTGATGATTTTCAGGAATCCCCCAGTCTGTGAGAATGTCCCGTACTTCCTCCTCTTCACAGATATCTCTTAACTGATTAATCCAGACAGAGCCTATGCCAAAGGAATGGGCTGCCAGAAAAATATTTTCAAGGGCGCAGGCATTATCCTCCATGCCATGAGGATTCTCCCTTTCATTAGAAGGAACAAGCAAAACCTGGGGATTATACATATCATAATGCTCCCGCCCCAGTTTTTCTCCGATTATTTTTGCAAGACGCTGAATTTCCTTTCTGTCTGTAACAACTGTAAATCTCCAGGTCTGGTAATTATGTCCGCTGGGTGCATAAAGCCCTGCCTGTACAATCTGTTCCAGTTCCTCTTTAGGAATTTCTCTGTTCAGAAAGGCTCTGATGCTTCTTCTTGTCAGAATATTTTTCATTACTTCATTCATAGTCTGTTTTCCTTTCTCTATATCTTAAAATATTACTGTTTTTCTTATTTTATATTGTACCATGTCCCTGCTTTTTTTCAACCTGCCCCAAATCTTTTTATGGTCTGCTCCAAACACCAGGCAAAATTAATCTCCTCTATGGCTTCTCTGGCTGTAATTTCCTGTTCTGCCCAGATAAAATCCCCTGTTTTGTAGGTCAGAGTACCGACTCTCTCTCCCTTTTTTACAGGTGCGGTAAGGAACGGCACTCCTTCATAGACCACCTCCACCTTTTCTCCCGGTCCAAGCAGCACCATCTGGTCTTTTATTGGCTTGCAGAAAAGAGGCAGTTCCTTCTCTTCTCCCAAAATCGGGCTTTGTCCATTTTCTACAGGCACAGTGCTGGGAAGCTTTGGAAACTCTGCATCAGAAAGCTTCTGGAGGCTGTAATGTTCCAGCCCATACTCCATAAGTTTTCTGGTGTCTGCCCACTTATATCCCTTATTATTCGGCCAGCCACAGCCCAAAAGAGCCACAATAAAAGTTTTATCTTCCCGTTTTAAAGCTCCCACATAGCAGTAGCCTGCCTTTGCCGTAAATCCTGTTTTTCCGGTAAGTGCGCCCTCCATCATGGTAAGAAAGGCATTGTGATTTACACAGGAAAAACTCCGCCTTCCCTCACAGTCAGAAAAACCATGGGAGGGCGCAGCGGTAATGGAAAGAAATGCTTCTCTTTTCGGAGAATCTTTTATACAATAACGCAAAATCCGGGCAAGATCTGCCGCAGTTGTACTGTGTTCTCTCTTTCCGTTTTTTGTTTCCTTTTCTGCGTCCAATCCGTTTGGTGTAATAAAACAAGTATCCCTACACCCGATTTCTTCTGCTTTTTTATTCATTAGGTCTGCAAACGCCTCCACACTGCCTGCCACATGCTCTGCCAGCACCACGGCTGTATCGTTGTGACTTTCCAGCATAAGAGAATACAGCAAATCCTCCACTCGATACTGCTCCCCCTCCTGCACACCCAGGCGTACCTTTGGCATACTGGCAGCATAGGCAGAAACTGTAGCTGCTTCCTCTGGCCGGCTATTTTCCAGAACCACAATACAGGTCATAATTTTTGTGGTACTTGCCATGGGTCTTTGCTCTCTTCCGTTTTTTTCATAGAGAATCCTGCCGGAATCCCCGTCCATTAAAACAGCAGACAGGGCATAGAGATTTCCCACCTCTGCTGTTTTCTCATCTCCATAGCACAGAACAGGGGGAATACAAAAGAACATTCCCAGAAGGATTATCAGCCGTAAAAAAATTCCTTTTCCGATTTTTCCCATAAGCTTCCTCCTTCTTAAAGCTTATGTACAGGCATAAAAAAAGATACCTCCAAGCTGTTCCCAGCTCTTTCGTATCCTTTTCCCGTTTCCTCTATATATTTAGCTGAAGCTGAATCTCTTCTTCTGCCTCTGCCTTAAAATCCTCCATCTGCACCGGATCAATCTCCGGCAACTCGTCCAACCCCTGCACCCCGAAATTTCTCAAAAATTCTTCCGTAGTCCCCAGAAGAATCGGTCTTCCCGGTGCGTCCAGTCGTCCTACTTCCTGCACAAGCCCGTATTCCATCAGCTTCGCAATAGCATGGTCACATTTTACACCCCTGATCTTCTCTATTTCCAGCTTTGTTACCGGCTGCTTGTAGGCAATAATAGACAGGGTTTCCAGCATGACATCAGACAGCACTGCTTTTTTCGGCTGCAGCGCCATTTTTACCAAATAATCATAATACTCTTCCTTAGTACACATCTGAAATGCATTTTCCAGCTCAATAATCTTAATTCCCCGGTCTTCCTCCTGATACTTCAGCATCATATTCCGCACAATCTTCCCTGTGGTTTCCACATCATGCCCAATGGCCTTTGCCAGGGCCGAAAGCTCTACAGATTCTCCCATGGCAAACAGCAACGCCTCAATGGCGCCTTCCACTTTTTTCAGTTCCATGCTTATCCTTCCTCCTGAAGGGATTCTATTTCAATTTCATCAAAAAGTTCTCTCTGACTGATACGGATAATCCCCATTTTCATCAGCTCCAGAATTGCCAGAAATGTGACAATTACCTGTACCTTGCTGGCCTGACGGCTGAGCAAATCCCGAAATCCGAAATATCTGTGAAATCTGGCATATTCCCCAACCTCTTTCATTTTATCAGGAAGACTGACCTCCTCCTTCTCAATTTTTCCAAACTTGCTTCGGATTGGGTCTACCTTGTCCTCCTGTCTGCGCATCACGCTCTGGAAAATATCATTCAGCTTTTTCAGTGTCAGACCGTCCAAAAGCTCCTTGGTATCCACCGGCTCCCTGTATGCCAGCACCTCTTTCGGAATAGTTGGCAGCTTGTATACATTTTTTGCCGCTGCTGCCATACGATCGCGAAGCTCATAGGACATGTATTTGTACATTTTATATTCCAGAAGCTGGCGCACCAGTTCTTCTCTGGGGTCTTCCTCTTCCCCTTCTTCATTTACCTCTTTTGGCAAAAGCATTTTACATTTAATGGAAATCAGCGTTGCCGCCATAACCATGAATTCACTCATAATATTCAAATCTTCCCGTTCCATGGCATGAATGTATTCCATGTATTGATCTGTAATCTCTACAATGGGAATGTCATAAATATTCACTTTGTTTTTTTCAATAAGATGCAGCAAAAGGTCTAACGGACCTTCAAACACCTGCAACTTTACCGGGATTCCCATATCTGTTTACCTCTTCCTGCTTTTTACCGCTGAAAGCCATTTTACACTATTTTTCTCCAAAAGTCCACCCTATCCCCTGCTTTTCGGCAGGCAGTCTATAAAAAGCAATTCTCTGGGATTAAAAACCCGAAGGGGAATCGTGTGCTCCCCAAGCCCGGCGCTGACAATAAGGTGATGCCCTTCTCTCTCAAAATGTCCCCGACAGTATTTGGGAAACAGTCGCAAGTCCGGACTTACCGCACCGCCTAAAAAAGGCACACGCACCATACCGCCGTGATAATGTCCCGAAAGGGTCAAATCTCCGCCCCATTCCAGATATGTGTCCCCGTATTTTGGCGTATGCGCCAGAAGAATCTGAAACTCCTCCTTTGACGCTTTTCCCACCAGGCGATTCAGATCCCGCTTCTCAAGCCTCTGTTTCCCTCTTCTTGCATAATAGGAATAGGGAAGCATAAGTCCTGTAAGCAAAACCTTCTCTCCCTTTCCTTCCCATATCCTTGTGGTATTTTCCAGCATCACAACACCTATGCGCCGCAGCTTTTTCTCCAGCATCAGATACCCTTTTCCGTAAATTTCCGGCTGCTGCTTCATACGCTGTTCATGATTGCCGAGAGAATAAAACACAGGAAAGAGCTTTACTGCCTCACGGAGAAATTCATAGGCTTTGTGTACAGACGCCCCCTTTTTCCCCAGCACCAAATCTCCTGCAATAAGAAGCATATCCGGCTTACCCTCTTTTAAAGCCTGAAGAAGCCTTTCATTTTTTTGTCCAAATTCCAGATTGTGCAAATCACTGATAACAGCAGCGCGAAAGCCCTGCTGTTTCAGTTTCTCCGATATTATTTCATATTTGACGATTTTAAATTTCTTCACCTTTTCGCCTTTCTAAAATCTCAGGAAACAAAATATTTCTCCTGATGCTTCATAATCTTAAAGTACATGACAAGTAAAAGTCCTCCTGCCAGCACCCAGGCAAAGGGACTTGCCAGACATGCGCCCACATAGCTGTGCTTCCAGGCTGCAAGCATTGCCACAACCCCTCTTCCCACAAGCTCTGCCACACCTGCCATCATAGGTAAAAGACCGTATCCCATGCCCTGGATTCCATTTCTGTATACATTGACAATGGTTAAAGGGATAAAGAAAATGCCTACACACTTCAAATAAATATCTGCCTGGCCCATAATTGCGGACACATCACCGGATACAAAGAAGTAAACCAGATATTTTCCCACCGTAACCATAGGAATTGCCAGAAGCACACTGTAAATGCTTCCGATAATAGTGGCCGCCCGAAAGCCCTTGCGAATCCTCTTTATCTGTCCAGCCCCCATATTCTGGGCACAGTAGGTTGCCATGGTTGTTCCAAGCGCCACATAGGCCTGTGTTCCTATCTGCTCAATTTTATTTGCAGCAGTGAAAGCTGCCACAGACATGGAACCCAGCATATTCAGGGCAGACTGCACCATCATAGTTCCAATGGCAGTAATGGAATACTGCAGCGCCATAGGCAGCCCAATGGCAAGCTGCATCTTTGCCATATAGACCTCTATTCTGAAATCCTCCCGATGAAGCTTTAAAAGCGGCACCTTTTTTGCAATATAAAAAAGACAGCCAATGCCGGAAACACCCTGGGAAACTACAGTGGCATACGCTGCTCCTGCTGCTCCCATGTGAAATACAAGAATCAAGAGTAAATCCAGCCCAATATTCAAAACCGCTGACAAAATCAGAAAATACAGCGGCGTCTTGCTGTCACCCAGAGCTCTTAAAACACCGGACAGCAGATTATACAGCACGCTAGCCGCGATTCCAGCACAGATAATCATAATATAGGTATATGCATCCTGAAAAATGTCCTCAGGCGTGTGCATAAACATCAAAAGCGGCTTCATGGCCAACATACTTCCCACGGTCATAACAATGGTTATTCCCACGGAAAGCACCGCAGCCGTTCCCACGGTTTTTCTCATACCCGCCATATCCCCTGCGCCGAATCTCTGAGCAGTCAATACGGAAAACCCTGCCGTAAGCCCCTGCAGAAAGCCAAGAATCAAAAACATAATAGTTCCCACACTCCCAACGGCTGCAAGCGCCTTGGTTCCTACAAATTTTCCTACAATAATGGTATCCGCCATACTGTAAAACTGCTGAAACATGTTGCCTATGAAAATCGGTATGGTAAAATTCAAAATGATTTTCACAGGACTTCCCATGGTCATATCTGTCTGTAAACGTTCTTTTGCCAAAGTAAACCCCTCTCTCATATCAAAATCATTTTTTGGTAACTTTGGCTTATTATAGTATAAAGCAATAGGAGTTTCAACATGTTTTTTTATTTCTTCTCAGAAATATTTTTGCTGTCCTTTCCCATAAAAATTTCCCAGGCTTTCTTCAGATAATCCCTGTATTCTGCCTTTTTTATATCTCTGTCAAAGACAAGATCAACGCTTCCGATTTTCTCTTTTCCCAGATAGTAATCCGCACTTCCCGCTTTTTCTCCCTTCTTTACAGGTGCCTGTACGCTCTTCTTTATTCTGATTTTCTTTTTAATGGAATCCAAGTTTTCTCCTCTGGTATCCAAATACTGAAACTTTTCCTTGTAGCTGCAGGAAACCTCATCTAAGACGCCGCCCTTTACCTGCACTTTGCCCGGCGCTTTTTGATGCTCGTCTGTGTAGAGCTTACAGCTTCCGAATCCCAGGTTCAGCATTGCTGCAGCATCTTTAAACCGCACTTTATAATCCGGGGCTGTCATCACCACACTGATAAGGGTAATTCCGTTTCTCTTCGCCACTGCGGACACACAATACTTTGCCACACTGGTACTGCCGGTTTTCAAACCTACGCAGCCTTCATAACTTCGCACCAGTTTATTGGTATTAGTCAGGCCAAACTCACTGGTTCCTTTTTCTGTCACATGGGTAATGGTATCCAGCCACACAGAGGAATACTCCAGAATTTTCGGGTATTTGGTGACCAGTTCTCTTGACATGAGCGCCACATCGTGGGCGCTGGTATAATGATTTTCTGATTCTGTAAGACCGCAGCAGTCCTCAAAATGGGTATTTTCCATTCCAAGCCCTGCCGCCCTTTCATTCATACGCTTCACAAATTCGCCTTCGCTGCCTGCAATATGCTCTGCCATAGCTACGCTGGCGTCATTTCCCGAAGCAATTACAATACATTTTATCATGGTTTCCACACTCTGCTTCTCGCCCTCCTCCAAAAAGACCTGAGAGCCTCCCATAGATTTTGCATAAGCGCTTGTCACCACTTCGTCTTCCATATGTAGATTCCCCTTTTCCAGTTCATCAAAAATCAGAACCAGGGTCATGATTTTCGTAATACTGGCGGGTCTTACTCTGGTGTCCATATCCTTCTCATAAATAATCTTTCCTGTGGACGCCTCCATTAAAACACCGTGAGGCGCTGTAATCAGTTCTTCCTCTGCCCTGACTGCACAGGGAAATCCGGTAAGCAAAACCCACAAAATCAGCGCCCAGCTTAAAAAAATTGCTGTTTTTCTCCTCATTTTTCTCCTGCCTTCCATTTGCTCTTATAGCATTTTAAGCAGAAGTCTTGCTATTTATGACACACAGACACTAGTGGGACAGCCGTTTTAACAGATGGAGGCTATCCGGAAGGCTGTCCTTTTTCTTCTGATACAGTGCATGGAGAAAATCCAAAAAAAACAGAAGAAGTATAATTCCTCCCAGCCAGGTTCCTGTCTGAAAAGAATATCGGTTCACTACCCATTCTACCCCTCTGTGTAAGAACAGGAACAGCCCCAGAGTATAAAAGCCCCATGCAAGGGTGCTTTCCAGACATAAAATTCCCTTATAATTAAAAGGCTTTTCTGAGTAATCCCACCAGACCTCCCCGAAAATACTCAGCATCAAACGCGCAGTCACATATTCTAAAAGGGTTGGAATCACGCAGCCCAGAAAATACAACAGATAAAGATTATCTCCTACCGGGCGAAGCAGAAAATACACAGTCAGCGCACCTACTCCATAAATAGGACAAATGGGTCCTTTTACAAACCCCCGGTTTGTCAGCCTGCGGTTGCAGATAGACATATAAATGGACTCCACCACCCAGCCCAGAATACTGTAAATCAAAAACCATTGGATAATATGATAGACATCTGTCCCCAAAACTGCTTTTGTCCACAACATAATTCTTCTCCTTCGAAAACAAATCTTTTCTTACAATACTTTGAAGTTTAATTACGTTCACTATACCATGCTCTTTCCAATCCGTCCATTCCCTTTTGGAAAAAGCTCCGGAATTTTCATGAATTTTACAGCATGGGCGCAAACAATCTCAAAATACTCTGCATTCCCCTTTGCAGCACATTCTGCTTTTTGCACATATTCAAGGTAATTTCTTTACAGACAGAAAAGGTTTCTGTCATGTCCTCCTTTACCTGTGCCACTGCGTTGCTTTTGTACAGCCATGCGGCACATTCAAAGTGCAGGTACAGGCTCCGGTAATCCAGATTAATGGTTCCCACCACAGCCAATTCGTCATCACAGACAAAATTTTTTGCATGAATAAAACCAGGCATGTACTCATAAATCCGTACTCCTGCGCTTAAAAGCTGCTGATAATAGGACTGGGTCAGCAAAAACACCAGTTTCTTATCCGGGATTCCCGGTGTGATAATCCGCACGTCCACGCCTTTTTTAGACGCCAGACAGAGAGCAGTCATCATTTCATTATCAATAATCAGATAAGGAGTGGCAATATATACATATTTTTTTGCCTGGTTGATGATATTCAGATACACATTCTCCCCTACAACCTCTCCGTCCAGAGGAGAATCCCCATAGGGCTGTACAAAACCATCGCTTTCAAATTCTTCGGGGTGATACACATAAGGCCCGTAAGCCGGCAAATGGGTTTTGGTTCTGGTAATCACGCTCCACATCTGCAGAAACATCACCGTCAGATTCCAGACCCCCTCCCCTACCAGACGTACTCCTGTGTCCTTCCAGTGTCCGAACCGCATTTTTTCATTAATATACTCATCAGCCAGATTTACGCCTCCGGTATAGCCTGTATGCCCGTCAATCACCAGAATTTTTCTGTGGTCACGATTATTTAAGACAATGTTCAAAATCGGACGAACCGGGTTAAAAGCCGCACATTTAATCCCTTTTGTCTGTAATTTCTTATAATATCTGGGAGGAAGAGTAGTGACACAACCCATATCATCGTAAATCAGCCGCACGTCCACACCCTGCTTTACCTTTTCTTCCAAAACGTCTAAAATTGCGTTCCACATTCTCCCCTCATGGATAATAAAATATTCCAGAAAAATAAAATGCTCTGCCTTTTTTAAGTCCTCCAGCATGTCAATAAACATGTCGTCTCCTACTGCATAATACTTTGCCGTGGTATTGGTATGTACCGGAAACCCGGCACAGTCCCGGATATAAGCAGACTGGTTAGAGGCTCCCCTGTCTTCTGCTGTAAGTGCAGCCCTGGCATCTTCACTTTCCCGGAAATAATCCGAGATTTCCTTTAATACAGCTTCTGATTCCTGGGTCATTTTCTTTGCCACACGGGACTGTCCGAACAAGAGATAAATAATAACCCCAAAGACCGGAACAGCCAATATCAAAATAGTCCACGCCAGCTTATAGGAAGGATTAATTTCTTTATTTACAATCCAGAGTACCATAATCACACTGAGCAGGCTGATAAGATTCATAATGTGTCCGGAAAATGCCCCCATTCCCCAGAGCATTGCAAAAATCCAGATCAGCTGCAAAAGCACGGCTGCTATAGTGACAAACAGTCTGCTGGATATAATATCAATAATTTTTTTCATAGATTTCCTTTAAACTTTCAGATGTCGTAAAAAAGCCTCTGGTGTTGTCCAGAGGCCTTTACTGCACATTAATTATATTTACGTTTTCTAGCTGCTTCAGATTTTTTCTTACGACGAACACTTGGTTTCTCGTAATGCTCTCTTTTACGAATTTCCTGCTGAATACCTGCTTTTGCACAGCTACGCTTGAAACGACGTAAAGCGCTATCTAAAGTTTCGTTTTCTTTTACGATTACATTTGACATAAGCTCACACCTAACCTCCCTCCAGCTGTAAATTGTGCATAATACAACTGTCTGGGTATTTTTATTGCACAACTGATATTATA